>R07__coassemble_44_pt1 | contig 53609 bp, 44 predicted proteins | sample R07__metabat2_low_PE_052 | metagenome-assembled genome bin R07
AATATTCACTGTTTCCGGCCTCTGTGCAGGTGGCAGCCTTAGCTTCTGTCTTTACAAGCGCATGGGCTGTTTTTTGTATTGCTTCGCCCTCTGCTATTTTTTCTCCACAATCAAGGCAATATGTATCTCCCGTATATCCTTCCTCTGTGCATGTCGCTTCTTTTTTATCTCTGATTTCAGTATGAACATGCCCTGTCGCTTCTATCACCCAGCTGTCTTTTTCGATTTCATTTGTGCCTTGCGCGTCAGAGAAATATTTTTTGCAATTGCTGCATGTGTAATATTCACTGTTTCCGGCCTCTGTGCAGGTGGCAGCCTTAGCTTCTGTCTTTACCATGCTATGTTCATGGCCATCATACTCTACAAGCATGAAAGGAGAAAAGCTGGTCGTCGTTGACCTATAAGTAGCCTTAGTATCAGATACTGAGTAAGATGTAGGTAAAACCTCTGCTTCATTATTTTCATTCTTATGCATCACAACCACATACGCAGGATTTTCGTTCGCAGCAATATCAACCGAGAAAACAATTCCATATTTCTTTTCTTCTTCGCCTTCTGTCTTTTCACCATCATCCGTTTTAAGACCCGTTACCTTAATATCCATGCAAAGCAAGACCTTAGACCCAGACCCTGCCATAGCTTCAAGCATCTGATAAGTTTCATCTGTTTCCGGAATTTCTTTTACCTCAACTGAAACCTCAGGTCCGAATTCCTCTCCGGAGATAAGAATACCTGTTTCATCATCAATAACGCCTATATCAAAACCATATTTTGATAAATCTTCATATGTTATAACCCCGGCATCCGGAACAGTTTCAAAAATTTCTTTTTCTTTATCTTTATATTCTTCCTCGATGATATATGAAGCTTTACCATTTTCCTCATCTACAGCCCATATAGACACAAAAACAAAATGTCCGGAATCGGCCGTGGAACCTTCGAATTCAAAAATTTCATCTTCTGAATTGTATTTCATTTCAACAGCTTCGCTTATTTCATCATTGGATATATATTTATAAAACACTTTAAGGTTTTGTATATATTCATACTTAACGCCAATCGAAACTGTATATTTTCCATCCGGGTCCTGCTTAAGCACACCATTGTCAGTAATTTTAAAAGTTTCCAGACCAATTACCGGCGGCGCAATCTCCTCAGGCTGAGCCTCGGTTGTTGTTTCTTCTTCAGTTGTTGTTTCTGCTTCGGTAGTAGTCTCCTCCTCGGTAGTAGTTTCCTCCTGAGTTGTCGTCTCTTCCTCAGTTGTTGTCTCTTCCTGAGTTGTTGTTTCTTCTTCAGTAGTTGTCTCTTCCTGAGTTGTCGTTTCTTCTTCAGTAGTTGTCTCTTCCTGGGTTGTCGTTTCCTCTTCAGTAGTAGTCTCTTCCTCGGTTGTCGTCTCTTCCGGGGTTGTCGTTTCTTCCGGGGCTGTTGTCTCTTCCTCTACCGGTTCAATATCAGGATCATCAGACGGTGGTGCCGCAAACACAGCCAACGCGCATAAAGCTGCCATTATTATTGCCAAAACCAATGAAAGAACTTTTCGTTTCATAACCCAAAATCCTCCTTTTGTTTAATTGTAAATTTCACTTCTATGTCCAAATGTTAAAGCAAGTACAATCATTTCATTATCCCGTATATCGCAGATAAGCCTGTAATTACCTATTCTATAACGCCACAAGCCTGTTTTATCAGCCGTTAATGCCTTACCATGGGCTCTTGGGTTTTCACAATCCACAAGATGCTTTTTCAGCCATTTTTCCAGCAAAACCCTGGTTGTTTTATCAAGCTTTTTTATATCTTTGGAAGCCTGCTCTGAAAATAATATTTTATAGTTCATTTTTAATCCCCAAACACCTCATCCATAGAATAAGTTACCGGGTTGTGATTAAAATTTTCCAGAGCCTGCATGCCAATCTTAAGGTCGTAAAGATCTTCTAATTTTTCATTTATAATTCCCCTGATATATTCGGAAACGCTTACCCCCTCGAACTGAGCAATCATTTTCAATTCATTTTCAGCTGTTTCATTCATTCTTATTGAAATCATTTCTTCTCCATATTTTTTAATATATTTTTTCAAGAGCTTACGTCCACAGTGTAAGACAATCGTCTTACAAAGTCAAGCCATACGCTAAAATTTTTTATAGAAATTCAGATAAAAAAGTATGAAAAACTTTATATTTAAATATTCAAAAAGTTCAAGACGAGAATTTTACTAGCATGGTTTCTACGCCTATTTTATCTTCTATATCTCCCGATTTGCATTTTCTGTCGATTATACAGATTTCATCAAGTATGTTTTCTATATCCCTCATCCTGAAGTTTCTTAAATATTTTTTTGATCTTTCTATAACAAAGCTCTGCTTTCCAAGGGTCTTTGCTGCCTCATAGGTGCTTAAGCCTTTGTTGCTCAGTTCTGCTGTTTCAAGCATTGTCCTGAACTGGCTTCTTATCATGGCCATAATCATAAGCGGGTGTTCTTTATTGGCAAGCAGGTCGTAATATTTATCCAGAACAAGCTTTGTATTTTTCTCGCTCATCGCCCCAAGCATGTCGAAAATTTTAGATTCGATATTATCGGAAGAAACCTGTAATATATCATCGTCCTCCACCACCTCGCGGTCGCCTACATAACCTATTATTTTTTCAAATTCGGATCTTAATGTGACATAGTCCGTCCCCACCCTGTCAACAAGGAGCTGAAGCGTAGAACGGCGGATTTTTTTACCTGATTTTTTAAAGCCCTGGGCCAGCCAGTTGATAACCGTTTCCTCGCTGTCCTTTTCGCACGGAACAACCACGCCTTCTTTAGCAATTGTCTTATATAACTTTTTATTTTTTGCTGCACTTTCTTCAAAGAATGCAAGGCATGTACTCTTTGGAAGCTCAGCTAAGATTTTCTCGAGCATGCCGTCAGCCTTATCATCTTCCTGGGCCTTTGAATCCTTTCCTTTAATTTTAAACTTCTCGCAATTTTCAACCACAACAAGGCGTCTTTCAGCAAAAAAAGGCAGTGTCACGCATGAATCATAAACTGCCTTAAAATCTATATTTTTTCCTTCGTAATAAGAATAATTTATTGTATTTCCATTTACGACAACATTTTTAAGAAGCTCTTTATAATTTTTTCTTTTAAAAGCTTCTTCACCATAAAACAAATATATATTGGAAATATTGCCCGCCTTTATGTCAGCTGTAATTTTATCCATAAGTTTTCACCTCATTCTTATCTTAACACATACAAATAACTTTTTACAGACTTCACAAAATTTTTAAAGAATTTGACATTAAATCCAATGTGTTTTAAGATAACTCTATCTAATTATATTTTAAACATAAAATTAAGTTGTGAAACACTTTCATTCTCATTTGTGTCGCTGCTTGCCAGCGGAAGGGAGATTAACATGAGCGAAGAAATGAAAAAAGAAATTCTTAATAAGGATTTGAGTGATGAAGAACTGAAGGCTGTAAACGGCGGCTATAATATAGGTGGCTGCCAAGAAGATTACTACGAGGAAACCTGCGACGCTACGGTTGAATCCGGCAGCTGGTGTTGGTCCAATGACTGTTGTGAATTCTGGGATTCTACATACACAAGAAAAGGATGCTGGAAGCATGATACTTGTGGGGTTTTGCATGAGATCAAGTAATTGCATGAAAAGGGAGATTAGCATGAGTGAAGAAATAAAAAAAGAAATTCTTAATAAAGATTTGAGTGATGAAGAACTGAAGGCTGTGAACGGAGGCGCAAAAAATCTAGGCGGGTGCCAAGGCGCTTATTACGAGGAAAGCTGCGTCGCCACAGTGGAATCAACGAGTTGGTGTGGGTCCAATGACTATTGTTTGATCTTGGAGTCTACATACCATAGCCGCAGCCTATAAAGAAATCACAGGTAATGATATCTAATTAGCCAGTAAGTGTCTAAAGATCCAGTTATATTGTAACTTTATATAAACTATTTTAAGGCATATAGTTGGATTGTGAAACACTTTTATTATTATTCGTTTCGCTGCTTGCCAGCGGAAGGGAGATTAGCATGAGTGAAGAAACAAAAAAAGAAATTCTAGATAAAGAATTGAGTGATGAAGAACTGAAGGCTGTGAATGGCGGAGGCGCATGCGGTCCAGGCGGGTGCCAAGGCGCTTATTACGAGGAAAGCTGCGATGCTACAGTGGAAGGTGACAGTTGGTGTGGGTCCAATGACTTTTGTTTAGTCTGTGCTTCTACATACACAAAAACAGATGCCGCCACAACAATTGAATTTTGCTGGACCTGGGATTCTTGATAAAGAATTGAGCAATGAAGCACTGAAGGAGGAAAACTTAACATGAGCGAAGAAATGAAAAAAGATATTCTTAATAAAGAATTGAGTGATGAAGAACTGAAGGCAGTGAATGGCGGAGGCGCAAAAGGTCCAGGTGCATGCTATGGCGCTTACTACGTGCAAAAATGCGATGCCACTGTGGAACAAGGCAGTTCATGTTGGCGGAATGACTTTTGTTTTGCCTTTTCTACTAACTACTCACGTACCATAGCCGCAGGCTATAAAGAAATCACAGGTAATGATATCTAATTAGCCAGTAAGTGTCTAAAGATCCAGTTATATTGTAACTTTATATAAACTATTTTAAGGCATATAGTTGGATTGTGAAACACTTTCATTATTATATGTGTTGTAGTTTGCCAGCGGAAGGGAGATTAGCATGAGCGAAGAAACAAAAAAAGAAATTCTTAATAAAGAATTGAGTGATGAAGAACTGAAGGCTGTAAACGGCGGCGCTGCAAGGGGTGCAGGCGGGTGCCAAGGTGCTTACTACGTGGAAAACTGCGACGCCACCGTGGAAGAAAGCAGTTGGTGTGAGTCCAATGACTATTGTTTGATCTGGGATTCTACATACACACATACAGATGCTGCCTTAACATTGGAACAACAATATGCTATTAAGGATGCTAAGACAAAGAGATAATGATTTACAGATGCCATAAAATGGTAAATTTAGGCTTTACGAGTCGTGTATCGACTACGAGCAAATAATTGAATGAAAAGGAAAGTTAGCATGAGCGAAGAAACAAAAAAAGAAATTCTTAATAAAGAATTGAGTGATGAAGAACTGAAGGCAGTGAATGGCGGCGGCGCAAAAGGTTCAGGTGCATGCAATGGCGCTTATTACGAGGAAAGCTGCGATGCCACCATGGAAAAAGGTAGTTGGTGTTGGTCCAATGACTATTGTGCGGCCTGGGATTCTACATACACAGAAACAGATGCTGCCATAACGCAAGAACGGCAAAATGCTAGGATGGATGCAAAGTCAAAGGGATATTGATTTACAGATTGCGTAAAATGGTAAGTTTAGGCTTTACGAGTCTTGAATGAAAAGTAAAGTTTAGCATGAGTGAAGAAATAAAAAAAGAAATTCTTAATAAAGATTTGAGTGATGAAGAACTGAAGGCTGTGAGCGGAGGCGCACAAGGTCAAGGCGGGTGCCAAGGCCCTTACTACGAGGGAAACTGCGTCGCCACCGTGGAATCAACGAGTTGGTGTTGGTCCAATGACTATTGTTTGACCTTCGATTGTAGATACAAAGAAACAGATGCCGTTGTTGATTTTTCAGGCCATGATTGATAATGTCCCAATATACCACAAAGGGAAATGCCCCAATGTAATACAATGCTTCGGGTGATCATCATCAGAAAGGTTGAATCATCAATGGATGAACAACGGATAAACAATGGATAAAAAAGTTAATTTTAGAGGGGCGGTGTTTTAACACCGCCCCCTTTTAATTTGCTTATTATAATACCAAAAGATTACTTATGTTTTGAGCAAACCTTTCAGCAGATTATAATTCATCAGCCACCTAAGCCAACTGCACTTGTAATGTCCGGAAGTGCCATGCCAGGCTCGAACTCTTCGAAGGAAACAGCGCCATAGCTGTGCTCAAGTGCGCCAAATGGTGTGCCGTCTGCCATGCCTGTGTAATCTTCTTCTTTTGCTTCCTGAAGTTCGCCTTTAATCTGGTCATAAAGTTCGAAGGATGGGTCGATATCAAGAACGTCATTCAGATACTGAATGTAAGCTTCCCATGTCTTTTCACCGGCTGCTTCTTCGCCTTCTGATTCGCCGCCTTCTGATTCAGCTTCTTCACCGGCTGATTCGCCTTCGCCTTCGCCGCCTTCTGATTCAGCTTCTTCGCCAGCTGATTCGCCGCCGCCTTCACCGCTTCCTGAATCAGCAGCTGCAGGCTCTACATAAACATATGCTTTGCCATATGTGCCTGCTGCAAGAAGTTCTTCTGATGGAAGTACAAGGAGGCTTCCGTCTGCCTGTTCTTCAACTGTTGCATATACTTCTGCGCCGTCTGCAACTTCAAGGTAAGTTACAAGTGACTTTTCTTCTGGCTTCCATGTGCCTTCAACGATAACGTCGATTGTTGATGCGCCATTGTAGTTAACAAAGTTAACAACCTGACCTAACAGATAGTATTCAGCTGTTGAGAACTGTGTGAACTGAAGATATACAGCATCATCAGGTTTTCCAATCTGGTTGCCTTCTGCATCAAGGAATACATAAGAAATGTCTTCGAGGCCTTCATAGTATCCGCCGATTTCAGCATGAGCTGTATTTGCTTCATCTAATGGAGCAAAGATTTCGCCGAGGTCCTTGCCTTCGATCTTGATGCCGTGTACATGAGATGTAAGAGCGATATCGCCTGTTAAAGCTGCTGTGTCTTCGATTGTAACTGTTAATGCGTCAGGAGCCTGTGCATAGTAACCTGTTGCGTTGAAAACATCGCCTGCGTATTCGCCATTAGCAAATGTAAGGGTTACGTTGTTGCCGCCTGTTGCCTTTTCATAGTATGCAACTGTGCCTTCATCTGTAGGATTTTCAACTACAGCATAGCCTGATTCATCAGCTGTATCTGATGTGTAATATGTCTTGGAAGGATCTACCTTTGTATCTGTTGTGAATACATAAGAAGCTGCTCCTTCGTATGCTTCTGTAGGAACGCCTGCTTCTTCGATAAGGTATGTGCCGAATGGGTTGAAGCCGCCTACTGATGAGTCGTCGTTATCGATCATCTGGAAGATAATGCCGTTTCCAGGGTTGAGTTCAGCGCCGTCGAACAGCCAGTCAGAATCTGCGCTCTTGTAAAGAGCTATAGAAGCTGCTGTGTTAATAACTGTGCCTTCAAGAACGTTGATAGAACCTGAGTTGTGTGACATGAAACCAAATACTGTGTTGATTTCTGTAAGGATGTCTTCTTCCGGTGTGTATTCGTAGATAACTTCGCCTGTTGCAGCATCAAGTGCCTGGTATGTTTCGCCTGCCTTCATGCCCTGATAGAAGCCGTCGCCGCCTGTAAGGATGGAAGCGTATGTAGCACCGTTAATCTTCATGCCGTAGAACCATTCTTCTGCTCCGCCGATGAGGTATGTGCCATAGCCTGAACCATAGGCATCTTCGTCATAGCCTAAAATAGCCCAGCCGGAGTTCATGCCGCCCTCTGATGCAGGGAGAATATTAAGTTCTGAATTGAAGAGATTGAAATAAGGTGCTGTACATCCGTCTGATGAAAGAACGCCCCAGCCGCCTGCTGTGATAACAGAATCAGCAATAACAAGGTTTGATCCTGTACCTAAAACGTTGATTGTACGGATACCGCCCTGGATACCAAGTACCCATGGAGGAGAAATCATCATAGATGTGTTTGCTGAGTTGTAGTATCCGTCATAGCTTTCTGTTAATGGGTTGCGGCCCATAGCTGTGATTTCGGAATCCTCGATGAAAAGGCTTGCATTCTGAACGATTGAGAATGAACGTGAAAAGCCTTCGCTGTAGTACTTCATGCCGTTAACTCTGATAATTGATCCGTTGTATCCTGTAACAGCAACGCCTGTACCTGTAAAGTCTGATGCATACTGACCATCTGATGAGTCAGTAAGTGTTAATGAGCCTGAAAGGCCGATTGTCTGTTCGCCTTCTGCTCTGATTGCTGTGAAGCCTTCGCCTTCTACTTCTGCATCAAGAACGATATTTTCGATATCTTCCGGTGCTTCCCAGTTAGAATCTGCTTCTACAACTGCGCCGTCTGTGATTGCAAGACCAACATAAACATGGCCCTGGTCCTGTGCTCTTCCAGTATCACTATTTGATGTCTGGTAAGAGGAAACAGTCATGTCAGCAATGTTTTCTGCTGCAAATGCAGACATGCTCATTATCATGCATAAGCTGATGATAATTGCAAAAATTTTACCTGCTTTTTTCATGAAAAACCTCCCTATAAAATAGTAAAATATTTAATGCCCTTCGGCACTATGTGTAAATTTTAATACAACCAAAGATATATAACAACATATTTTTTTCGATACATCCTTTAATTATCTTTGCAGTTTTTTTAAATTATTATTAAATCACGCTTCGCGTAAGTCGGCTGATAACATTAGTCAGTCTTCTGACACGCCGTCCTTTTATTCAGAAGTTCAATCGTCTGACTGCTTTTTGAGTTTTGTCTTTACATTAACCCTTCCATTTTCAGACACATTTACTATTATCTCACCTGTCTCTGCTGTGCAAAAAATCTGCGCGCCCACGCATTTCAACCTGTCAAGGGTTTCCTGATGGGGATGTCCATAACGGTTTCCCTCTCCGGCCGATATAATTGCGAGCTTAGGAGAAACCCTGTTCAAAAATTCCGCAGATGACGTACCAGCTGAACCATGATGCGCCACCTTTAAAAGGTCGTAACTTTCAGCAAGAAGATTTTCAGACATAAGTATACTCTCCCCGTCTGTTTCCACATCGCCTGTTAAAAGCGCCCTGAAGCCATTAAATTCCAGATCAAGTACTGTGGAATAATTATTCACATCTTCGCCAACATAATCAAAAGAAGGATGAAGGCATTTAATCTGAAGAGATCCTTCCGAAAATTTAATCCCGGTATGAATATTATAAAAACCTACATTTTTTTCGGCAGCCAGTTTTTGTATTTTTTCATAATTTTTATTTCCCTCCACCTTCGGAATATAAATATTTTTTATTCCTATACTTTCATTTTCAGTTCCCATATCTTCAAGGATTTCAAGAATCCCCGACACATGGTCCGAATCCGGATGCGTGATAATCGAATAGTCAATCTCGGTTATACCAAGGTATTTCAAGGCACCGCTTATCCTATATTCATTTACTTCTTCCATGCTTGAAGACCCGCCGTCTATCATATAGATTGTATGAGCAGGGCTTTCAATAAGAATGCAGTCGCCCTGGTCCACATCCAGAAAATAAATTGCAAGACCTGATGGTTTAAAATTAACCGCCAGTGTGATTGCAAGAATGACGAGGCAAAGTATCATGGCAATATATTTTTTCCCCTTAAGCCTGCTGGATAATTTTAAAAATATATTTTCTTTAATTAGTTCAGAACATTTTATCCTGTAAACAAAATCGCCTGTTTTTTTGTTGTTTTCCAGGTTATCCAAAAGCGTTCGCAGGAGTGATTTTATTTTATGCCGGTTAGCTGCAGCAAAAAGTGCAAGAAACAATATAAGATAATAGGCAAAAACCTGCCATGCGCTCACATTTCCCACAACCAGTTTTCCAAAAGGCATCCGCATAAAAAATCTGCACAGAAGCTTTATAAAACTAATAACATAGGTGCATCCGCCTATCGCAAACCGGCCTAAAAGCGGGCTTAATATTCCCACAAGGCCGCTTACAAGACCGCTTCCCAATACGAAGCTCATCAAAGGAATGACAATCAGGTTAAGAATGATTCCCGTAACAGGTATCTGGTAGTAGTTCAAAACGACCACAGGCAAAGTGCCGAATGTTGTAGATATACTTATATAAAGCGCTTCCATCAAAGTATTTTTAGGTTTCATTACCTTTACAAGAATTTCATTAATATAGGCAATGGAAAGAACAGCGCCAAAAGAAAGCCAGAAGGCGGCATTAATTACATACAGCGGATTGATAATAAAAAGTATTATTGCAGCTAAAGCAATGGAATTTTTTAAATCATAGCTTTTTCCGAAATAGCCTGCCAGCATGCTTATCAGGAACATAAGTGTGGCCCTTAAAGCCGAAACAGAAGCCCCGCAAAGTATGCAGAAGCAGACCATGACTGCAGAAGAAATCACTATACCCTGTTTTATTCCCAGCAGCTTTTTTAAAAGCTTAAAAACAGAAAGCCCTATGATTGAAATATGAAGGCCTGACACGGCAAGAATATGCGATATTCCATTCCCCTGAAAAAGATTTTTTATATCTGTCCCAAGGCCCGATTTTTCACCGGCAATTATCGCCGAAATAATACCGGCATTTTCAGTATCTGCGGTCTCCTCATATACAGCCGACACAATACTTAGCTGTGTTTCATAAAGAAACTGGCTTAAATAATCCACAGATGATGTGATGACCGACAGCTTATTTATCTCTGCTTTTGCAAATATTCCAAGCGAATTATAATAATATTTTTCATCAAAATTGCCATAATTTTCAGCTTCTGATAACTCCTTATAGGTGCAGTCTGCCTTTATCACATATCCGATTTTCACATTCTGATAAAGCTCTTTATCGCAATATAAAACTGCCCTTGAAATATTCTCGTTATCTAAGCTGCAATCCTCAAGATAAAAATATTTTAGCTTTGTTTTTTCTTCTATTTTATAAACCCTGCCAATTGCGGCTACCATGTCGCCTTCATTAAAGCCAACATCAGGGATAAAAACAGATGGAAAAAGCAGATACAAAAATGCTATTACAACAGCCCATAGGGCCGCAAGAATTACAATTGGTCTTTTAAACATATTCCCTTTTTAATCAGGAATATAATAAGGTGATAATTTTTATTAACAGAAAATTTTGTTGTCAGTCAACAAGAGTCATATTTCTTGAAAAAGGCCTGCTAAGGTCCGTAACCGTATGCAGCACTGCCTCAGAGCTTCCCTCTATTAGGAACTGTACACTGTTCACATTCGGAAGGCCGCATAGTGAATTTACAATCGAATAAATCAGTATATCGTCACTTACCGGCTGGTCCTGCTCAAGGAAGTTGCTTCCGAAGTTTACATAGCATACATAGTCTGTGGTAGTAACGCTTATAAGCTCCACGTCAGAAGATATCGTTCTGTAGGTGGAATCGATGGCAGGTCCCTTAATAAGCTGGGCTAAGACATATTCTTCCTTGGAGGTATTGCTGTTGCTTATTGTGAAATGATACATGGCAGGCACAAGCCTTGTGCCTGTTTCTTCGGTAAAATACAACGTGATGTCTGTTTCCTGCTTAAGCATACCCTCTTCTGTAAGAAGGACGTTAACGAAGTCATCAGCAGACATTGTGCCTACAACCCTGCCGTCGCTGTTTGTAAGTGGCTCACCTTCAATTGTGAAGATAACCTGTGTTATATCCGGCACCTGTATAATCGTAAGCACAGTGGCAACACGAAGAATAAGCTCATTAACATTTGAAAGTTCCTTATATTCCCGGCTGAAATCAAAAGCAATCAGGTTTCCGGAAATATCATAATTCTTTATAGAAACATTTTCAGGAAATGCTGATACATAGCCCCCATCTGATTCATCATCCATTAGCATTTTATCAAGCAGCAGTTCTACAAGCTCTGCGCTTGAAAGCAAATTGGAATCTTCTATATAGGTCTGCTTGTAAGTGATGTCGTCACCTTCAGAATCCAGATAATAAACCAGGAATTTATCCCCTTTAACTTCTTCCGTGCCGCAGGCGCAGCAAAGAGAAGCTGCCAATGCCGCAATCACAATAAAGCATATATAATTTTTAATTTTCCTTAAAGGTCTCATTTTACTTTTTCACCTTTGCAGATATATGCTTAAGCGGAATCTGCATGTCAAAGGTTGTGCCAATGCCTTCCTCGCTGTATACCTTTATTGTTCCATTATGTGCAAGGATAATGCTTTTTGTTATTGAAAGGCCCAGGCCCGAACCGCCCGCTGCCCTGTCTCTTGCTTTGTCCACACGATAGAACCTGTCAAAAATAAACGGAATGGATTCCGCAGGAATTCCCCGGCCGTTATCCTGCACCTTCACATAGAAAAATGTCTGGTCAGCATTAAGGGACACATGCACAAAGCCTTCCTGGTTGTTATACTTGATGCCGTTTTCAATAAGATTTGAAACGGCCATGGAGAGCTTAACCTCGTCCACTTCTGCAGTTACCGGCCTGTAGCTTTCAAGAACCAGCTCAATATTTTTCTGGTTGGCCAGTGGTCTCACCATTTTTAATATGGAAGCAATCATTGTGTTTATGCTTGATGATGCAAAGTTCATTTCAAGCTTCGTGCTGTCAAGCTTAACAAGGGTAAGAAGGTCCGATATGATCACATTCTCCCTGTCTATTTCGTTTGACATATCCTCCATAAATTCCCTGTAGACCTCATTAGGCACATTCTCCTCCTGAAGCAGTGAATCCGAAAGTACCTTCATGGAAGTCATAGGGGTTTTCAGCTCGTGCGACACATTGGACACAAACTGCTGACGCGATTCTTCAAGCTTGTTTATCTTGTCAAGCATTGTATTAAAGGATCCGGAAATTTTCTCAACCTCTGTACAGCCCTTAAGAGAAATATCGTTTGTTAAATGGCCCTGGTCAATCATGCTGATTGTTTCGTTGATATTTCTGAATGGTTTTGCCACCATATATGATAAAAATATGGCGAAGAAAATAACTATTACCCAGAGTATTATGATTATTGCCGTACCGACAAGTTTTATGGATGACACTGCCGAATAAATATCAGATATGGATGACGTAGCAAAAATAACATGCGTTATTATGTCATCTTTGATGTTTTTTACAGGCTGGACTAAAATTATGCATTGGTTCTGTTCGTCAACATACGCGCTGTTTACGCCCTGAAAGCACTTGTTCACGTCCTTTGAAATGCAGATTTTTCCATTGTTTATCTGATATGTGTCGCTGATGATTTTAAAGTCCCTGTCTATTATCTGGATGCGGCTGACAAAAATGCCGGTAACGCTTCCCACCATGTCATCAACGTCATTTTCGTTCATTTCATTTATATTATTTTCCTGTGTGAAATATGTTGCGAGCACAGAAAACTGGGCGTTCACATTTTTAAGTCTGGTGGAAATTACAGTGTCCTGATATATATCAGTCAAAACCAGCTCAATAAAAAGAATCGGCACGATACCGACAATAAGAATTATTATTAATATTCTGAAACGAAGGCTTTTAAGGAAGCCGGAACTAAGCTTTAAAATAGTAACCCACTCCCCACTTGGTATTCACAAATCTAGGTTCTTTAGGGTTTTCTTCTATTTTTTCTCTGAGTCTTCTCACATGAACATCCACGGTTCTTACATCACCCGGATATTCATAGCCCCAGACCACGCTTAACAGCTGTTCACGGGAATAAACCTTGTTTGGATTATTAACTAAAAGCTCAAGGAGGTCAAATTCCTTTGCTGTGAGATTTACTTCCATGTCTTTGATGAAAACTCTTCTTGCATCCACATCGAGCTTAAGGTCGCCTTTAACAATAACGCCTGTCGGCTCTTCTGTATTTTTTCTGTTGCGGCGAAGCATGGCTTTTATTCTGGCCTTTACCTCTAAGATATTGAATGGCTTTGTTATATAGTCATCCGCGCCATATTCAAGGCCCAGGATCTTGTCCATATCGCCGTCCTTAGCAGTAAGCATAATGATAGGAACATTCGAAAATTCCCTTACAGTCTTGCACACCTCAAAGCCATCCATTTTAGGAAGCATAACATCAAGAAGAACTATGTCATAGTCATTATCTTCTATGCTTTTTAAGGCTTCTTCCCCATCGTATGCACAGGATACATTATATCCATCCTGCTCAAGTGAAAATTTAATTCCTTTTACGATTAATTTCTCATCATCTACTACTAAGACTTTACTCATGTTTTACACCTTAATATATTCTTTTATTTGCTGGAAGGCATTCTCTTTTATTCCGGATACCTTCATAATGTCTTCGATAGTTTCAAATTTAGCGGTGTTGTTCCGGTAGGCGATAATTGCCGCGGCTTTTGCATCTCCGATTCCCGGCAGGGTTTTAAGTTCTTCTGCCGAAGCCGTATTTATGTTTATAAGGCCATCGTCAATATTTATTTTGCTGTAGCCGCCGTCCTCGCCATAAAGCTCTTCAAGGCTTGGGATGTATACCTGTTCACCGTCCTTTAAAAGCTCTGCTAAGTTAAGATACTCTGATGACGCCTCATCAGAAAACCCGCCTGCAATTAAGACAGCGTCGTTCACGCGGCTTCCCTCCGGAAGGAAATACACACCGGGGCTTTCAACCGAACCGCACACATGAACGCATATCTCTGCAGCAGTTTCAGTTTCTGATGCTGAAGTGGCAGTGGTTTCAGCTTCGTTAAATTCTTCCTCAGATATCACAACCTCCGGCTGTTTGTTTTCGACTGATATGCAGAAAATTATTCCTGCCGCAACAACAAAAACAACAATAATCGCCGCTTTTACAAACCGTTTATTTTTCATGTATGCTCTGCAAAACAAGAGCCTACGCCTCTGACCTGGATATTTTACAAAATTTTTACATAATTTGCAATATTATTAATCATTTGTGTTAAGTATTATTTCGATATATAGAGATCATCTGCCCTCAACCGGCTTTAGTCAGCTCCGATTGTTGATGTTAAAGCTTCATTCAGGTTCTCTTCTAAAGAATCAACGCATTCTTCGATATCTCCACCTGACAGAATATGATTTAAGAAAGATTTAATTTCAGACCAAAGCCCCTCTGTTTTTATAAGCTTAGGAAGAATTGCCGATTCCTCATAAATTTCTGCAATTATTTTTTCTTCGGCGCTGCTGTTTGAATTTCTTCTGCAGCTTTTCTGGCTTACTGTGTCCAGAATATTATCCGAAAAATCATATGTCATAAATTTTGCCAGTGAAGCGGCCCCATCTTCGTCCGCCGAAAAAGGATTCACACATACACAGAGGGTGGTAGACAATGTTTTTGTTTTTATGGTATTGGAATAATCAGGAATTTTGCATATAGAATAGTTTACCGAAGATTCGCTTAGAGCCTTCAATGATTTCACAGTTAAAATTGAGTAAATGGACTTCCCTGTCAGGAATTTTTCCGCAGCTTCCTCATAAACGTCTGCAAAAACATTATAATCATAAGGAAAAGACTGATAATAATACATGGCCTGCATAAGAAGGTCTTTATCAATTTTAAATTCAGATATATTATCTCCTGAGTTTCCACCAAGAATCAGCGAATTTCCAAGTGAATAAAAATTAGAAAGTATTTCATGCTTGTCATAGCTTATCACGCAGTCAATATTTTCATTTTCGGAATTGTCCGTCTGGACATCGTATATATCAAGAAAAATTTCCGGAGCCTCATTTACATAATCAGTATTATAGGCAAGAAAGGCCGTGTCAAAGGAAAGTGGATATGCCACAAGTATGCCCTTGTAGGTCACAGCGTCGATTGCGCGCTGATAAAAATTCTTTTCTGTGTAAAGCTCCGGATAAGCGTTTTCTTCGGAAAGTGAGCCAAGATACGCCTTTTCAAGCTGGGTAGTATCAGTAATATAAAGGTCAGGGGTCCTTTCACCTGACGCATTTTTTAAATTAATGTCTTCAAAAAATTCGATTGATGATACAAGCTCATAATCTACTGTTATTTCGTTTTCGGATTCATAAGCAGAAGCGGCAGCCTTCACAAAATCAGTGAGGCTGTCGTCATAATACCACAAAAGAAGGTTTTCCTTATTAGCCGTTTCCCTGCCCTGTTCATTTTTTGGCAGAATGCACAAAACGACCAGAAGGGCAAGCCCAATAAGGACAACTATTCCCGCAATACCTATTATGTAACCTAAAACCCTGTTTTTCATTAAAATCTCCGGCTATTTAGCTTTTCCTTTTTTGCCAGGCTTTGTCCAGGTCATATATTTGCAGTCAGGATAGCCCTCGCAGCTGTAATATGTCTTTCCTGTTTTGGTTTTTCTTACAATAAGGTCCTTGCCGCATTCAGGACATAAAGCTCCTGCCTTTGTAACAATAGGCTTTGTGCTCCTGCACTCAGGAAAGCCCGGGCATGCAAGGAATTTGCCCCTTGGTCCCACTTTTATAACCATATTGCGGCCGCACTTGTCACAGATTACATCCGTGACCTCATCTTTGATTTTTATCTTTTCAAGCTTGGTTCTGGCTTCATCAATAGAGGTTTTAAGTCCCGGATAAAAATCCCTCATTATATTTTTCCACTGCTCTTTTCCCTCTTCGATTTTATCCAGCCTTTCTTCCACGTTGGCAGTGAATTTTATGTCCACAATTCCAGGGAAGGCTTTTTCCATAATGTCGTTAACAATTATGCCAAGCTCTGTCGCAACAAGATTTTTCTTTTCTTTTTTAATGTAATGCCTTGCAAGGATTGTTGTGATTGTAGGCGAATATGTGCTCGGACGTCCTATGCCCTGCTCTTCTAATGCTTTTACAAGTGACGCTTCTGTGAAATGGGCAGGAGGCTGTGTGAAATGCTGTGTCCCCTCGTACTCTGCGCCTTTAATAACCGCATCTTTTTTAAGGTTAGATACGGCAGAATTCTTTTCTTCCTTTTCATCATCGGAACCGGTGTACACCTTCATAAAGCCGTCAAAGGTCTGCTTTGATGCTGTCGTCTTAAAAACATAGCCATTGCATAAAAAGCTTACAGTGGTGACATCATACGCAGCATTTGTCATTCTGCTGGCGGTAAAGCGCTTCCATATAAGCTCGTAAAGCCTGAATTCGTCTTTGTCAAGGCTGTTTTTCAGGGATTCAGGTGTGACATTTATATCCGATGGTCTGATAGCTTCATGGGCATCCTGCACCTTTGCCCCGGCCTTGCCGCCGGCTTTAACAAAGCTGACATATTCTTTGCCATAGTTTTTCGCGATAAAACCCTGGGCCATGCTTAAGGCAACATCCGAAACACGAACCGAGTCGGTCCTTAAGTAAGTTATCCTTCCGCTTTCATAAAGCTGTTGTGCAACGCGCATGGTTTTCTGCGTAGAAAAATTCAGCACCTTTGAAGCTTCCTGCTGCATTGTGCTTGTAACAAACGGAAACGGCGGTTTCTTTATGCGTTCCGATTTTTTAATATCGGAAATCTCCATCTCCTGATTTTCAAGCTCTGATAAAATTTTATCAAGCTGCTCTTTGGAGGTTATGTCTATCTTTTCTTTTTCAGTTCCATAAAACTTTGCCTGGATAGGCTTTTTTTCGCCTGCTATATGAATAGATGCATCCAGATTCCAGTATTCCTCCGGAACAAAGCTTTCAATTTCCTTGTCCCTGTCGCATATCATGCGAAGCGCCACAGACTGAACGCGGCCTGCACTTAAGCCCCTCTTAACCTTTTCCCATAAAATAGGGCTGATGCCATAGCCCACAAGGCGGTCAAGCACTCTTCGTGCCTGCTGGGCATCCACAAGGTCCATATCTATTTTTCGCGGGTTTTTTAAAGAATCCGAAACTGCTGCTTCTGTTATCTCGTTGAAGGTTATCCTCTTCATTTTGTCTTCATCAAGATTAAGCGCGCTTGCCAGATGCCAGCTTATGGCCTCACCTTCACGGTCCGGGTCGGTTGCAAGATAAACCGTCTTTGCATCCTTTGAAAGCTTTTTAAGGGCTGCCAGGGTTTCTCCCTTACCTCTTATTGTTATATATTTAGGTTCAAAGTCGTTTTCAACATCAATGCCCATTGTGCTTTTCGGTAAATCACGCACATGGCCCTTAGACGCAACAACTTCATATTTATTTCCAAGATACTTTTTTATAGTCTTAACCTTAGCAGGCGACTCAACAATAACTAAATAATCTGCCATATTTTTCCCTCCAGAAATAAGTAAATAACATCACTTACTATATTCTGTCAATATTTTTTAACATTTTCTTAAAAAACAGGCATCGCCAAAATAAAGAAACAACTTCATTTAAATGCCTTACCGTGGAAAAATTAATCATTATGCCCTTGCATAATAATCCTTTGAAACCTCGCTAATCAGTCCTGTAAGTTCCAGCTCCACAAGGGCCTTTGAAGCCTCAGCAGCGTTTAAGCCGGCTTCCTCTGCAATAGCCTGCACTGTTTTTGCATCGGCATTTGTGTGCGCATATACAAGCCCCAAAACCCCTTTCAGCTCCGGCTCCGGCTGCTTTATCACTTTTTCTGCCTTAAATGTGTGCGGCATTTCCTTTTTTATCATTAGTTCCGGGCTAATACTTTCAGGTTCCAACACATTAGGCGTTTCACAGATTATGCCAAAAAAGTCCCTTAAAAGGTCCTCCGGGCTAAGAAGGACTCCTGCACCGTCCGCAATAAGCCTGTTGCAGCCTTCGCTTAAGGAATCCGTCACTCTTCCAGGGAGCGCGTAAATTTCTTTTCCCTGGGAAAGCGCATGGGCAACGGTTGTTAAAGTGCCGCTTCTCTTTTTTGCTTCCATAACAAGAAGCACATTTGAAAGGGCGCTAATCAGCCTGTTTCTGTGCGGAAACTGCCAGCCCACAGGCTTTGTCCCCGGCGGATATTCTGAAATTATGCCGCCCCCGCTTAAGGCAATCTGATAATAAAGTTCTATGTTCTGGGCCGGGTATATCACATCAATACCGCTTCCTAAAACCGCAAAGGTTTTTCCGCCCACCTCAAGGGCTCCCCTTGAAGCATATGAATCCACACCCATCGCGAGCCCGCTTATAATCTGTATGCCGTTAATTGCCAAAGTCTGGGCGTATTTTATTGTCATTTCCTTTCCATATCCCGAACACACCCTTGAGCCCACAATGCCCGCCGAAGGCAAATCAAATTCGGGCATTTTCCCCTTCACATAAAATGAAAGAGGATAATCAGAAAGATTCAAAAAATATTCAGGGTAATTTTCGCTTTCATAATGGATAAAGCTGATGCCCTCTGACCTGAGCTTTTCCAGCTTATACATCACCCTTAAATTATTTCTGGATTTAACTATCAAAGAGGCTATTTCATCAGTGACAGTTTTTGAATTTTTCAATTCATTAAAAGATGCATTAAAAATCTGCTCTGCACCCCCGAAAAATCCAAGAAGTCTTTTTATATCGCCATAATTAAGCTCCGTAATATTGCTTAACCAAAACCAGTATTCATCAAGTGTCATAATCATCCTCCATAATTGTTTCTATATCCGATTGCTTCTATCAGGTGTTCCCTTTTAATCCTTGCTTCACCATCCATGTCTGCTATCGTGCGCGCCACCTTAAGGACCTTGTAATAGCCCCTTGCGGTCATGTTGTATTTTTTATAAGCCTTGTCCAGAATCTCCCTGTCAGCCTCTGATATTTCGCAATATTTATCAATGTCATTTCTTTCCATCTGCGAATTAAAAGTAATATTAAGATGCTTAAAACGGTCCTTCTGGATTTTTTGGGCTTTCTGCACAGCCTCTCTCATTTCCGCCGAAGAAGGACCCGGCGCGGTTTTTCCAAAGTCCTGAACCTCGAGCTTTTCAACGCCCACACAAATATCCACCCTGTCCATAATAGGGCCCTTTATTTTGCCAAAATATCTGTCCACGTCTGCCTTTGTGCATGTGCAGTGCTGCTTGTCAGGGTAAAATCCGCAGCGGCAGGGGTTCATGGCCATGACAAGCATAAAATCTGCCGGAAATATTGCCTTTCCCCACACCCTTGAAATGCTCACCTGCTTATCCTCCATGGGCTGCCTGAGCATTTCTATGACATCTTTTTTAAATTCCGTTGCCTCGTCAAGAAAAAGTACGCCCTTATGTGCCAGCGTTATCTCTCCGGGCTTAGGATTTCCCTGTCCGCCGATTAAAGCAGGACCCGTTATGCTGTGATGAGGCGACCTGAATGGCCTTTTAAGCACAAGTGAACTGTTATTTAAGAGCCCTAAAACGCTGTATATTTTTGATATTTCGAGGCTTTCTTCTTTGCTCAGGCAATTCTGTATAGTTGGAATGCGGCTTGAAAGCATGCTTTTTCCAGACCCTGGAGGCCCAACAAACATAAGATTATGAAAACCGGCAACAGCAACCTGCGTAGCCCTTTTCGCCTTTTCCTGGCCTTTTATGTCGGCATAATCAATACTGTATGAGGCATATTCATTTCGCAGGTATTCTTCCAGGTCGATGTGATCGCTCTTTGGCAGGGTGTCTTCATTAAGCATTTCTATAAGGTCGCTTAAACATTCAACACCAGATATCTGAAGGCCGTCAATCACGGCTCCCTCAAAGGCATTTCCCGCCGGCACAACTAAGGTTTTAAAGCCCTCTTCCTTTGCCATAAGAGCAATTGGCAGGATTCCCCTTACCATATTCACAGTGCCGTCAAGACTAAGCTCTCCCACAAAAAGCTTATCTTCAATTTTTTCTTCTTTAATATTTCCAAGAGCCGTAAGAATAGCCACGGCAATCGGAAGGTCAAAACCTGTGCCCTGTTTTCTTATATTGGCCGGCGACAGGTTGATAGTAATTTTTCGGGCAGGCAGTTCTATGCCGGAATTAGAAAAAGCCCTCACGACCCTTTCCTTTGCTTCTTTAACCTCGGATGAAAGAAGCCCCACCATGTTAAACTGAGGCAGCCCTCCGGAGACATCGGCTTCCACGCAGACTTTATAAGCGTCGATGCCTTTTATGTCTCCGCTGAAAATTCTGCAAAACATAAAAAACACTCCTCACTAAAAAATTATTCAATTAAAAATAAATTTGGGTAAATTAGTAGAACATTCAAAAATCAACTAGACAAAAGACGCAGAATGGTCTACTAGCCGTACTGAAAGTACATGTAGAAATGCATTGAAGAAATGATAGCATACAGCAAAAAATAATTCAAGAAATTGTTACAGATTTGTTAAGTTTTTTCTTAAAAGCCTGCTCCAAAAGGCCATAAAGAAAATGCGTCTTTTGGGCCTGTGATTAATAATAATTAAATAAAGAGACTGCCGCATGTTGACGGACAGTCTCTTTTGATTTCTTTTTAGCTATGAAGCGTAAGCAAAATGCCTATGCTTTCAGTATAAAGCTTTAATCTGCTTTTAATTATTCAGCAAATTCATAGCCTGTGAATTCTGCTGCAGCATTGAGGATAGTCATAACGTCTTCTACGTTGTCGTTGCCCTCTGCGATTGCAAGAGAATCAGCCTTCTTTGATTCCATAACATCCGACCACCACCATGCTGAATCTTCTTCGCTGATTTCAACAAGTGTAGCACCGTTTTCTACGAGGAACTGCTGTTCTGCTTCGATAGCGTTGTCATATGTTTCGCATGAATATTCTTCTGTAGCCTTAGCTGCGTCTTCGATAGCTGCCTGAGCTTCTGCTGAAAGGCCGTTCCACCAGTCAAGGTTAACTGTGAAGAAGTTGCCGCCTGTGTATGTGTTGTCATACATCCAGTAAGGAGCTACTTCGTAAATGCTCATAGAAACAAGTGGTGTAGAGCTCATCTGTGAAGAATCGATAAGGCCTGTTTCAAATGCATTGTAGTAATCCCATGGAAGAACTGCTTCTACAGTAAGTCCTAAAGCTTCGAACTTAGCTGCTTCCATGTTGCCGAATGATTTTGATTTGTCAATAAGTTCCTGAAGGTTTGAGAATTCATTCTTTGAAATGAATGTGTTAGCTCCGCCTGCAAGAACGTTTAAGTACTTAACGCCGATTGATTCTGCTTCTGCCTGAAGAAGAGCTGCTGTTTCTTCGTTTTCGAAAATAAGATAATCGAAGTAGTTAAGAGCGTTTTCTGTTGATTCAGGTGCAAAATCAGGGATTGAGCAAAGAAGAGGAAGCATGTCAGAATGTGGGTTGTGTGCAAGTGCTATCATGTTAACAGCGCCGTCTGCAACACCATCAAGCTGGTCTTCGCTGCCGAATAATGTTCCGCCGAATGTTACGTTAACTTTAATCTTGCCTTCTGTCTTCTCTTCAAGATAATCCTTGAACCACTGGATGATTTCGCCGCCTGTTTCAGTCTCGCTGTAGGTTGAGCTGAAAGAGATGGTGAGTTCTTCACCTGCATAAGGTGCTTCTGCCGGCTCTTCTGCAAATGCTGTAACTGCAAATGTAAGAACCATTGTTGCTGCCACTAAAAGAGCAATAAGTTTTTTCATGTTTTTTTCCTCCTGAAAAATTATAATTTAAGGCACATGCCTAAAATCAACAAATAATAAACAGCTACCTGCCTATGATGCCGGGAAGCCATGTAACAATATCAGGTACCAGGGAAATAAATATTACCATGCATACCTCGCAGATAAAGAATGGCCACACGCCCGAGAATACCCTTGATGGGCTTACACGAAGCGCATTTGATGTTGCGAAAACGTTCATGCCGATAGGCGGTGTAAGACCTGCAATTTCCATCATAAAGCACAGCGCGATAATAATAGCATATGGGCTGTATCCCAGGTTGCAGAGAATCGGGAATATGATAGGAACTGTGATTATGATAATGCTCATCATATCCATAACGCATCCGCAGAATGTGTAAAGCAGCATAACCAGAAGGAATACCACAAATGCAGGTGCGTGTATTGATGCTATAAAGTTGGACAGTGTGTCTGCAAGACCCGACATGGAAATAAAACGGCTGAAAATCTGACCGCCGATAATGATAGGGAAAATACCTGCTTCCATAATAGCGGCATCTACCATTGCATTCCAGATTTTCTTTCCCGGAAGCCTTTTAATAGCCGCATAAATAAGGCATGCAGCAGCGCCCACTGCGCCGCCTACGGTTGCGGTGAACCATCCGAGCATGGTGCCGCCGATGATAAGTCCAAACAGAATAAGGATAGGGATAAGGAAAAGAAGACCTTTTAATTTTTCTTTTGCAGTATATCTTTCCTCGCTCTTTGGAGGAAGGGCGCCTTTTCTGAAAACACCAACAATGCGCACAGTGAGGCAAAGAACAATCGCTGTTATGATGCCAGGGATGATTCCGCCAGCAAGTGCTGTGCCCACTGAAATGGACATGCTCTTTCCTGCAACCTCGATTGGGCTCGGGGCTATGATACAGAACATCAAAATGCCCATTGAAGGAGGGATGAGTGTGCTTAAAGCGCCGGATGCTGCGATACAGCCAAGGGAAAGTTTTTCGTCGTAGCCACGCTTTCTGAGTTCAGGAAGTGAGAGCTTTCCGAAAACGATATTGCCGGCGATAGAAGAGCCTGAGCATGCGCCAAAAACCGCATTAGCGCACACAACAGTATAAAGAAGACCGCCTCTTACCCTGCTTAACCATCTGTGGAAGCAAGTGAATGCGCCTTCTGCAATGCCCGTTTCCGCGACCAAAGCCCCCACAAGGGCAAACAAAGGCAAAACCGCATAGTTATAATTTGCACCAAGATTGTAAATACCTGATGTGAACTGGGTAAGGACCATGGCCATGTTGCCATCGCATATAACAATAAATCCAAGGAATGATGCTGCGAGCATTGAAATAAAAACAGGAATTCCCAAGAATACCATCAGCATCATCACAAGAAAGAAAATAATACCTATTAAAGCAGGATCCATATTATTCAATCTCCTTTCCATCTGATGAATTTGAAGATGACTCCGTGTTAAGCTCTTCTCCCGGTGCAAGATGCTCCTCAGGATACATTATAGCTGCAGGGTTCACGTTGTCATATTTCCAGAATCTGATCATGCGGACTGCAGACCAGACAAAGGATACACCGAGCAGGAAAAAGCCAAGGCAGTGGCATACGGTGAACGGCCATGCCTGCCATGCTGATGAGCTTGTTGAAACCCTTGTATGTCTTTCAATCTGCTGGATAAGTGTGATGAATGTGCCTCTGTATGCGATAAAAAAGCTTAATGCAGCACCAAAGATATGGCCAACGAACATAATGATCTTTTCAACTTTCGGCCACTTGTGTATCAGAAGATCGATCCTTGTATGGCCCTGGTCGAGCGTGACATATCCGGCTGCAAGAAAAACAAGCGGAATATGGAAGTACTGGATCATGCCCGAGGCATTAGGAATGCCTTTTGCCCAGCTGACGCCTATTCTTCCGAGCTTTTCACCGCAGACATTAACAACGGCTATAACCAGTATAGCGCACAATGCCACGGCACTTAACCATGCAAACACTCTGAATATTTTTCTGAATTTGCTGTCGAAATTTTTAAACTTAGAAAAATCGTCACTGAAGGCAGCAGATGTTTTAGCTGCATCTGTTTCCATGTTTAATCCCCCTTTCATTACTTACCACAAAAAACAAAAACGATTCTTTATACAAGATACCCATGTTTAATTTTTTGGCGGCTTTGTACATTAAAATTATATAAAATATATAAGTAAAGTCAATAAAGTAAAATGCTTTTTAAAAAATGCTTGACTTAAGGCAAAAATCAGACCCGGATTCGTTCAATTACATTAAATTCCGGCATGGTCACAAAGCTGCTTTTCCGGTCAGATATTTTTGGAAACAATATATGCCATCCTGTTTACAGTCTGTATGCTTCCTGGCTTTTTGCAGTCGCCCACATAATAGACATACGGCGCGCATCCGTAAAACGAAAGTGCTTCGTCTGTTTTTGCCCTCATGCCGCAGGCCAGCACAACCGTATCCGCTTTTTCTGAAAACTTAAGCCCGCTTCCCTTTATTTCGTAATTAACTCCATTTTCATCAATCGATTTTGCATCTGCGTTTAAAACAAATCTGAAGTTTGGATAGGATTCCCATTCATCCTTCACCATTTCGTAATAATGCTTTTCAGCGGCATCATGCGCAAGCATATTTCTTCTTGCAAGCACAGTCACATCCATTCCTTCTTTTGCTAAAAGAATGCCTGTTTCTGTGCCCACTTCGCCTCCGCCTATTATAACCGTCTTCCCCTTTGCAAGACTTCTGTCCATCAGGATATCTGACGCCATATAAACATTTTTATTTTTAAAACCTTCTAATTCAGGCACAAAAGGTTCTGCTCCTATTGCCACAACTATGCAGTCATATTTCCCATCAAGTTCAGAAGGGATGGCTTTTGTGCCCAGGAGGATTTTTATATCGCGCTTTTCCACCTGTCTTATAAGGTAATCCTTGTAATCTTTAAGCGTCCATTTGAATTCAACAAAATCACTGTGTTTTATGGCGCCGCCAAGGCTTTCCGATTGTTCATAGACAGTAACCGAATGCCCTTTATCGGAAAGGAAAATTGCCGTTCTTAATCCGCCCGGGCCTCCGCCTACAACTGCCACATTTTTCTTATTTATTTCACCTGTCGAAAGAAAATCTTCTACTGCCTCAAGGCCCAGCTTAGGGTTTACCGAACAAGTAGAAGACAGCACCTCTCCTATGGCCCTTCCGTGGCATTTGTTGCATCTTAAGCAAGGCACCAGGTCCTCTGCCCTGTCCTGATACAGAAAATCGCCATATTCAGGATTGCTTATCCATGCCCTTGCCATTGCGACGAGGTCAAGCTTTCCTTCTTCTATTGCCTTTTCAAGCTCATCAGGATAAAAGTAGCCGCCGGTTCCGCTTACAAGAAAATCGAAGTCCTGTGCCTTAACACGTGCAGCCAGGTCTAAGAAAGGCATATGGTTTGTTTCAAAAGGAATAGGATGGTTTAAATTAACATCGCTGCTTCTCACCTGAACTATGTCTATATAAGGCTCTGCCAGCTTAAGAAATCTCATGCCTTCCTCAAATGAATAACCGCCTGAAGGCTCTTCAGGGGAAAACTGAAGCTCAATCAGCATGTCATTTCCCGCAGCCTCTTTTATTTCTTTTAGAAGCATAAGCGGAAACCTCACCCTGTTTTCAAAGCAGCCGCCGTATTCATCTGTCCTTTTGTTTGAAATAGGAGAAAGCATCTGGCCCTGAAGCTGCGAACGATAGCTCATGTGGATTGTAACTCCGTCAAAGCCAAGCCTTTTATAAAGCAGGGTCCTCTGCGCGCAGCTCTTTGCCACTTTATAGAAAAGGTCTGACGGTGTGCTGTCTGTTATCACTCCGAACATTCCCTCATAATCAGAAATCTGCCGCGCATTTGTGTCCACCATTTCAATTTCACCCTGTGGATTTTCATATCTGTATATGCGGCTGGCAGAAAAAATGGCGCCGCTTACTAAGGTTCCTATTCCATGCATTGCTTCGATAAGCTCTATCATATAATTCTGACACTTGGCATCATGCATGTCAAAATCCGGAAAATGGCCGAAATCCACTGTGTCCGGTGCATCAGGCATGCCATAGTTATCATCAATTCCGTTAAGCGTAATCCAGGCTGCGCCTGCCCTGGCCCTTCCATAATAATGTGAAATAGTAGGTGCCGCCGGATATTTTTCAGGCCCCTGCGAAAAATGCGGCATCGAATTAGAAGATGTCATTCTATTTTTTAAAACAAATTTTCCGACCCGAACAGGCTCTAAAAGATGTTTAAAACTGTTTTGCATATTACATATACCTCGCTTAAAAATTTACTGCCTTATGTTACCATAATTACAGACCATGTTCAAACTTAAAACACAAATGGGCAGGCGAAGTCAAAGCAGTCTCACATCAAAAAAAACAATCCCTCCGGCCGCTTTTCAAGCGGCCACCTCCCTTTACACAAGGGAGGCTTGGGGCTGTCACTGTTTTTAGTGAGACAATCCCTACTGACTAAAGTATTTTATACAGCAAACAACCCTCTTCACTCTTGCAAAACCATTATTCAGTTGTTAAAATCAAAGAAAATTTTTAAAAAGGAGTATTCTTATGAGAGACTTTAATCCTGATGATTTCATTATCAGATACCCAGGTGTATTTGACGAAAATGAAAAGCCTTACATGGACCAGTACATAAAAGATATCGAAGCAATAAACAACCGCGGTCCTGTAGACCTTGACCTTTTAGTTTCCGGAAAGCTTCCTGCCGACACACCAGGCATCTGGATGTGCTGCGAAGCTTCAGAAGAAATGATCAAATACAACCACGCAAAATACGAACAGGAAAATCCGCTTTTCAACGATAAAGAATACGCAAAAGCCGCAGGCTTCAAGGACATTCCTGCATATTTCACCTTTGCAGCATCCGATGACTCTGCAACAAAGGCTTTCCCGCCTGAAGCCAGAGACACTATCTTGGTTTCACAGTTAAGCCATGGTGTTAAACACATAAACGACATCTACCCAGGTGACATCCTCTACACCGTTATCGACCACAGGGACATAACTGATATCACCCCTCCTGAAGGCTCGATTTACAGAACAGTATCTCTTTATTGCGAATTAAGCGTTTACAACCAGAGAAAAGAACTTGTAAACACAGCATACTTTTCCTTCACCGAAAGCGTAAAGACATATAAACCAGGAAGAAAGCCTGCACCAAGCGCCAATCCTTTCAAAGACCAGTGGGAAGACCCTGAATGGTCCAAAAAGCCGGATCACATGTACACCGACGAAGATTACGAATACATCAAGAGCGTATGGCGTGATGAGAAGATTCGCGGAAGCGAGCCATTATACTGGGAAGATGTAAACGTAGGCGACGAACCTCAGCCAATCTTAGAGGGCCCTATCATCGACTCCGTTCTTCCTACAGTCCCTTATGCACAGGGCCTTGGCGGCACAAGAACATCCAAAAAAGAGCTTCTTGACCCTGAAATCGCTGCAACATATATCAAGGATAAGCATGGCATCTTACGCCCTGTAAATATCTGGGACATCACACCAAAGCCTCCTAAGGGAAGCAAGGTTATATTCCCGGTAGATGACGGCCGCGGTGCTGCCTTCAACGATGCAAACGAAGCACAGGATGCGGAAACCACAGAAGAACCATTAGTAGAAACAGGCATCAACACCGAAGAAATCCACAAAACAGAAGATGACGAACGTGCAGCCATCCTCAATTTCTACGGACGCGACCTCTGCATCAGACATATCAACGCATGGATGGGCGACAAAGGCCGCATCCAGGAAATCCGCTGGAGCCTTATGCCTCCTGAAACACACGAAGCCTTTGGAAAGCCTGTTCCTGTAAGCCCGATTTTCCATCACTATCTGCAGCAGGCACCTAAGATGAAAGACAAGACTGTAAACAGCCACGGCCTAACCCGCGACACAGCCGAAGTTCACTCTGTAGTAACAGACAAATACTACAAAGACGGCAACTATCTTGTTAAGCTCATCTGGTGGATAAACGACATCCAGAACACCATCTGGATGGACGGCATGATAGAAGTAAAGCTTCCAACAAAAAATGCATAACTAAAACTTTGCATTGCACATAAGAATTAAGTCATTTATAAAAACATAAATCAAACAAAAATATCCGGGCATATCCTTTTTAGGACATGCCCGGAATTTTTAATTTAACACTATCAGCAAACTGCTTTTATCTGCTGCTTCTAAAGCCAATGGCTTAAAGCCCGCTGCCTTAAATTTTTACTCAAAATCAGCTGTGTAAAGGATTGATGAAACCTTGTCATCCTTAAGGATAACATTTAATGTGGATTCGCCCTTTGTGATTATATATGCATTTACGCCATTGAACGCGTCTGCGCCATAAGCTTCTTCAACCTTTTCCTTGGAATCGCCAATCGTGATGCCCTCATCTGTTGCATAAACATCATCCATAAGTGTGATGGAGTTGATGCGGTCTGTGTCGCCGTCAGGATATGTGGTGATAACGAAGCTTGAGAAAACATATTCTTTGTCTATGCCGTCAAATGCGCAGCTTTCAGATTCTGTGTAGCTCTTTGGCTCGCCTAAAGCTTCTAATATAGCGGCTGCGTCCTGCTTTAATTCCATCTTAATATCCTTTGCTGTGAAAGAAAAGATATCTCCGCTCTCTGCAGCTTCTTTAGCCTCGGCAGTTGTTTCTGTCTGTGCTTTGGTTGTCTCTTCATTAGTTGTTCCTGTATTTCCGCCGCATGCAGTCAGAACTGAAGCCAGCATAATACCTGTTAAAACTAAACCTAAAACTTTTTTCATGATTAATATCTCCTGCTTTTATAAAAGTATTTGCGAAATCATTCTACACTTTCTGAGTATTCTTTTTCAAGTCTTTCTTTGCGATTCATATAAGTTTCACACTTCTCTTCCCATTTTGCCGAGATTTCTTCATCATCCCTGTGGTCCTCTACGCCGCACTCTTCAACAAGGATTTTGCCAAAGTATTCCGAAAGCTTTTCGGCTCCGTAAACATTTAAGTGGAGGCCCTGGTCATAAGTATCTGTGTTCCAGTCGATTCCGATTTCATCTATTTTTTCAAGGAAGTTAATGTAAAGAAGGCCATGCTCTTCCGCGTAATTTTCCATCTGCTCGTCCCACTCATCATACCAGATAGGAGAAAGCGAAGGTGCCTTGATAAGCACAAGCTGTGTGCCATGGCTTTCGCAGAGCTCCACCATCATATCCAGATATTTGTATGCGTTTTCGCCGAAATTATAATCCACAAGAGGCTGTACGAAATAATCGTCTCCCTTCGGATTAACCTTTACCTGCATCAGATATCCGTTATCCGTGACTGAATCACGGCTGAAGATATATTTAAAATCCTCTGATGAAATTTCACTCCATCTGTCGTGATATCTTAAGATAGGGAAAATGTAAGACCAGATTCCGTCCTTTTCTTTTTCCTCGTTTGTCATGGAAGCTTCGATGGATTTAACTTTCTGCTCTGACCACCTCATGCCGTCTAAGGTCATGCGGTTGTAGGCCTCACGCTGTCCGGAATCGCCTGTGCTTTTAGGCGTGTCATATTTCATCTCAAGCACGTTGAACACCATAACCTTTGGTGTTTCGTACTTGAAGGTTTCTTCCATTAGATAATATGACTGCCAGATAAGCTGCTGGGCAGATCCCCTTATGTAAGATGTAATGCCATAGTCCTGCCATAAAGTGATTGGCGAAAAGTTTTCATAAACCTCACAGTCGCTTACAAAAATGACGTCATTTCCGCCGGCATTGTCATAATACTCTGCTATCATCGCGCCTTCAGGTATATCACTCATATACTTAGGCATAAGAAGAGCCTGCAGAAGATACAAAAGACCTGCCGCAACCAAAACCGTGACAATTATTATAATTAAAACCCTGGATTTTTTCTTCATAGTCAAAAATTAAAACTGGTTATATATAAATTTGCTTGAGTCGTATCCTATGCCGTAACTGCCGAAAAGTATTACAGCTGCAAGCAGAAGGAAAAGCATGATATATCTTAAAACAACCGGCACTCTCTGGAATTTTTCCCGGAAAGGCACATCATCCCTGCTGAAAAAGCTTACAAGGAACATAATAATTACGCTTGCACCTAATATAATATAATCCGTTACGGAAAGGCCAAGATTCAGCATCGTGCCGTCCCATAACACATAAAAATCGAATTTACAGAAAAGTGAACCAACCCTTCTGAAATAATCGCCCACATCATTAAAAAGGTCTGTGGCCCTGATAAGGTTCATAAGAACAAACATTCTTATTATCTGGAAATAATCATAGCCTCTTTTGTTGGACCAGGAAAATTTGTTGTGAAATTTAACATAGCATGGCGCAAGCTCTTCGGAAAGCACAATAACAGCACAGTTTAAAAGGCCCCATACAATGAAATGCAGATTAAAGCCATGCCATACCCCGGTGCCAAGCCAGGTAAGTATTGATCCAATATATACAGGAAGTCGCTTTCCAAAATTGCCAAGTTTTTTTCTGCCTGCTATCGAAAGCTTAAGCATAGGCCCCGAAACTGTTATAGGATAGAAGATATAGCTCTTCATCCACTCGTTTAAGGATATATGCCATCTGCGCCAGTATTCTGCAATATTTTTGGAGAAGAACGGCCTGATAAAGTTTTCAGGCATCTTGATTCCCAAAGCCTCACCAACGCCTATTGCAATATCGATGCCGCCGGTAAAGTCGCCGTAAATCTGTACTGCATAAAACACAGTAAGAATAAAGAATGAAAAGCCTGTATATTCTGTGCCCTTAAGAGTGCCTATGGCCACTGCAATCCTGTCGGCCACCACAAGCTTCTTGAAAAAGCCCCATAAAATACGCTGCAGGCCAAAAGCCACCTGTTTTCTGTCGAATTTATGCGGGGTGAACAATGAGCCCTTAAGGTCTTCCCATTTGGAAATAGGTCCCTGCACAAGCTGTGGGAAGAAGGATATAAACAGAAGGACTTTAAATAAATTCCTTTCGGCCTCTGCTTTTCCCCTGTAAACATCTATCACATAGCCCATAGACTGGAACATGTAAAATGAAATACCAAACGGAAGCCCGACAGACAAAAACGAAATAATGCCTGAATCTGATACGCTTCTCAGTGGGTCGACAAGGCATGCCTTGCAGAAAAACAATATGCCGAAATTAACGACTATGGTGATAACAAACCAAAGCCTGTCTTTGGCTTTGATTTGTTTTTTGTAGGCCTTTTTTTCTTCCTTTGAAAGCTCTGCCTTGTGCTCTAAAAGATACGCGGCCTGTTTTTTGTGGTTGCTGTCCATGTAAAGCGTAACCAGATATGTGGTTATGGACGTGAACAAAATAAAGCCAAAATATTTAAGGCCCGCAAATGCATAAAACGCATAGCTGGCAACTAAAAGGACTATCCACTGTATTTTTTTAGGCAGCGCATAGTAAAGAACTATTAAAATTCCAAGAAAAGCTAAAAAGCTGATTGATGTAAAAGACATATCCCGGGCTTAAAAATTACTCCTCATCAAGTCTTTCTATAAGAGCCCAGAGAGCCTTTGCCGAATTAAAGTTTTCAGGGATAAGCTCTTCTGCAGGGATTGCTACATCAAATTCCGCATTGATTTCTGCAACCAATGTAACTATATCGAATGAATCAAGGACCTTTCCTGTAACCAGGTTCTCTGCTGAATTAAAATCCACTTCCGGATGTAAGTTTTCAAGAATAGTTAATAATTGTTCCATGTTGTCTCCCTATTTTTCGCAATATTGTTTTTTTAATAAATTTCTGTCGATTTTCCCATTAGGCGTAAGCGGCATCTGGTCTAACTGTATTATGGCATTCGGGAACATATACCTAGGAAGCTTTCCCTTTGCATAATCTGCCACCTCTGCCTTTGAAATGTCACCCACATAGTATAACACAATTTTCTTTTTTGCATCATCAAATATGCAGCAATTTGTTTTTATATTTTCATGCATATTTACAACAACTTCTATTTCGCCAAGCTCTATTCTGTGGCCGTTGTGCTTTATCTGGTAGTCCTTTCTGGAAACATAACAGAGCTCGCCATATTCATTATATTTTCCCAAATCACCTGTGCGATAGATAATCTCCGGATACATGCTGTTGAGCGGATTTTGGACAAAGCTTTCCTTTGTTTTTTCAGGGTTGTTGTAATATCCCAGGGTAAGGCAGGTTCCCTTCACGCAGATTTCGCCAACCTCTCCTTGTGCGGCTTCTTTGTTTTCGTCATTCAGAAGAATAATGGATGTGTTGTGGAAAGGCCTTCCCACCGGAAGGGTTTCATCCAGCGAAAACTCCCTGTTTACCCTGTAATAGCAGCACACGCCCGTTGTCTCCGTAGGGCCGTAAAGGTTCACATACAAGGCATCAGGCACAGCTTCCTTCCACATGTTAAGCTGCTTTACAGGGAAAACCTCGCCCACAAAAACAATGCGTTTTAAGTACAAAGGCTTTACTTTATCGAAAGTTTTCAAAGAAGATACAAATGTGAGCGCCGATGCTGCCCAGCATATTGTATTTATTTTCTTTTCATTCAAATAATCCACCAGCTTTGTAGGGAACATAAACAGCTGCCTTGAAATTATGTGCGTTGTTGCGCCGAATTTCATTGTAGGAATAAGTTCCTTTAAGGCAGCATCGAAATAAAACGGTGCCTGGTTTCCGTAGACGGTATCCTCGTCAAACTCAAGAACTGTGGAAAGGTTTTCGATATAATCTATAACCGACCTGTGACAGGCCAGCACGCCCTTAGGAACTCCGGTGGAGCCCGATGTAAACACTGCGTAAATTGGGTCTATATCCGTCTGCTTATTTCTTATTTCAGCGATTAAATCATCATCATTTTCACCCTGAGAGATCTCATCATACATAAAAATGTCGCCGTCAAAGCCATAATTTTCCATCAAACCCTTTGTGACCGAATCGCATATCATGGACTTTGCCTTCAACGTATTTATTATCAGCTCGATTCTGAACTGCGGCATTTCTTCATCAAGCGCCACATAAAAGCAGCCTGAATATATAACGCCCAGAAAAGCTGCTATGGCCTTTGGCGCCTTCTGCATGAAAACCACCACAGGCTCTTTATAAAAGCCCTTCTTTGCAAGGAAAGACCCGACAGATCTGGCTTCATCATAAACCTGTCTGAAATTCATTTCGTATTCATCACAGGAAAAGGCAGTTTTTTCAGGAAGCCTTTTTACCGTTTCTTCAAGATATTCAAGAATATTTGTAGTCTGCATATTTAAACCTCTAAAAATTTAATCAGGAAATCAATTCTCTGTATTCCGACTTAAGCGTGGAACCGCAGGCAATCAAAGACTGCTGTGCAAGCACTTCCATCGCATCGATAAACCCATGCCCGATAAAACAATCACGCTTAACAAGCGAAAGTTCTGTGCAGCCAAGGATTATAACCTCCGCGCCATTACTTTTAAGCTCCTCTGCCACCTTATTAAACCTTGCCATATCCGGCTTTTCATTGGCCTTTACATTGTCATAAATAATATGCATCACATCTGCCTGCCTTTCAGGAGATGGCTTTATAAAGGTCATGCCCTCGGCCTCAATCTCTTTCCGGAAAAGGCCAGCATTTATTGTGCCGTCAGTGGCCATAACACCCACAGAACTGATGCCCCTTTCCTTAAGGTATTTCACTGTGGCTTTTATGATATGGATGAATGGCTTTGTTATGTGGCTTTCAAGCTCTTCTTCGAAATAATGGGCCGTGCAGCATGGAATTGCCAAAAACTCCACGCCCTGGGCTTCAAGTTTTTTTGCTATATCCAGCATAACAGGCAATGGGTTTGGCTTTTCATGATCCAGAATGTATGCCGTCCTATCCGGAATGGAAGGAATGTTATAAATAATCATATCCAGGTGTTCCTGGTCAGTTCTGGCATCCGTCATCTTTATCACAAGCTCCATAAAATATGAAGTTGCGATTGGGCCAACGCCGCCTATTACGCCTAAAATTTTCTTTCCGTTAACCATATCAGTAAATCCTCTCGGTAGGATTATAAAGACTCCAGATATCATCAGGCACCGGGTAGCTTTCCGCAGGTGTTGCCGGATAGAGGTACGATTCAGGCCTGTGTGTATTTAAATGGAACTCCGAAATTTCCTGTAATCTTGCGTCACTTATCAGGCACATGATAGGCCTGTACACCCATTCAACCCAGTTTGTGGCATCCACATGATACCATGTGACACCGTCATCAGGGCTTGCCATAACCCAGAAATGCGGAGACCCGGTGGTTTCGTCGTTCTGCACAGCAATCACAGGTATCCCTAAGCGCTCCAGCAAAAGCCTTACTGCAGAGTAACTGCCATAGCAGTCTCCCTGATAATTGCTTAGGATCTTATATCCTTCCAGAACATAATCCCTTGTGTAGTCAGTAAGCACATAAGGAATGTTCCGCACATAATTATACACTGCCCATATCTTGTGAACCGTGTCCATGTCTTCTGTGATTATTGCATTTATCACATAATCACATTCCGCATCCGCAAGCCTCTTAAGCTCTGCGGCATCGTCGGATTCAAACACATGGATGACAACATCTCTGTATGATGAATTTCCGGCTTTATCTGTGGCAGTATAGCTTATAATGTAATCCCCCGCAACAGAAAGGTCCACCTGGCTGTTATCAATATCAAGCTCAGGCTCGGTGTCATAATTATCCGTAACGCTTACAAGTGATTTATATGACACGGCACTTCCAAGGGAAAGGTAAACCTCTCCGTCATCGGTAATTTCAGGTGCCTCATAATCCTCAACTCTTGTAAGGGCCGCAGTTTCTATAGTTTTGTTTCCGGCCACGTCCGTAAATTCTATAGACACGCTCTGCGTTCCGATGTATGTAGGGTCCGGAAGCGAGACATAATTAACATTCACATTATTGTCGTCGGTCACCGACACAAGAAAATCATTCAGTGAAAAGGACTGGTTGTTAAACACTGTAACATCGCGGACAACTGCCACAGGAGCCTGTTTATCCCTGATACGGATAAAAAACATGGCGTCAGAATTTTTTATAAGAAAAAGAAATCCAATGACTATAAAGATAAAAGCGAACAGAAAAAATATAAGGGCAAAAAGACCTGCTTTCTGCCGCCTGTATTTTCGTTCTATCATTTTTATATATCTAAGCTGATTTCTTCTGTTTCTTGCCATTACCAGTTCTCATTCGGTCCGTCATAGCTGTCCCCTTCAGGGCCGTAAAATGGTCCGCCCCATGGGTCGTAATCGTCGTAGTAATATTCGTCTTCGTAAGTTATCAATTCGTTCACAAGCACACCGTCGTCATAAATCCAGAGCTTTTCTTCTGCGCTCATCAAATCCTCTGTCGGGGTTGCAGGGTAAAGAGATTTTGCCCACTGGTGGTTAGCTAAGCCGTCAGATGTAAGATGTCTTTTGCCATATTCCTCCAGAAATTCATCTGTCACAAGGCAAAGCACACCGTCCTCTCCCCACGACCAGCAGCTGGCATCAAAATGCCACCAGGTGTTTCCTTCGTCTATGCTCACCAGGCACCAGTAATGCGTGAAGCCGTTGCAGTTCTGAACCTCCATAACATCATAGCCCAGTCTTGTTAGAAGAAGCCTTGATGTGCTGTAATATCCAAAGCAGTCACCGGTTCTCAGCATAAGCATCCAATATGCGTTCTGCATCCAGTCTTCTGAGTGGACAACATCGACATAGGCAATGGAATGCAGGTATTTGTAGACAGCAAGGCACTTATTTTTATCGTCCATGTCATCTGTGATTATTTCATCAAGGACAGCGTCAGCCAGTGCCCATATTTCGTCGTCATCTACTATATAATCGCCCTCGAGTACAGTGACCGTGGTATACTTTATGCTTTCGTTTCCGGATGCGTCCGTCGCGATATATTTTAACTGATATTCACCCGGTACAGACAAATTTACATCATCATTATCAACCGTAAGTACTGGGTTTTCGTCTATATCATCTTCAACATAAATTCCTGTTTTGTATGAAACCGAGTGATTGGCATAAACCTTAATAGGTATTACACCATAAATTGACGGGGCTGTTTTATCAACAACTGTTGATTCTAACAAAGCTTCAGTCTCAATTTCAGTTTCTGTTTCTATTTCTGCTAAATCCGCCTGGCTTTCCGATGCACTTAAGGCAGCAGAATCAGCCGATACGGCAGTCTGTGGTTTTAAAACTTCAACAACAATCAGCACAATGGCAGCTATAGCAATAATTGCAACTAATATTACAATAAGGCTTGCATATGATTTTTTCTTTTTTTTTCGTCTTTTTCCGGCCGTCTTTGTGTAGGCGCTTCTTTGGGACGTGCTTTTATGTGAATACGCGCCTGAACTCCGTGACGAACTTCTTCCGGATGAATTTCTATTATTTGATGTTGCCATAATTGCTCCTTTAACAAGCACTTTTCCCTTAATACCGAAAGTTTATTGTAACCTTTTCTTAATAAATGGTCAACTTTATTTTAACGATAAAATTGCAGTTTCTACTATATAAATATATTTACAATTTAGGATGTCTGTGATAATATTGTTACGATTTTGTTACAGAATTATTAAGGGATATCGAATTTATGAAACACATTACTAAGTACCACAAAAAAGCCTCTCTTGCCTTTATTGTAACGGCAATATCCGCATCACTCATATTTGTTTTTTCAGCTGTTTTCTTTGATTTTTCAAAAGATTACGGGCGCGGTCATATAGAGGTTTATGTAAACGGCGAATTTGTGGGAAACGTCTCCGAAAAAAGCGATGCCGAACTTGCTTATAAAATGGCATATTCAAAGCTTGTAAACGAATATAATTCAATTGTCTTCACAAAAGACCAGATTACATTAGAAGAAAAACCGGAAGAATGGGCCGAAACCTTAACAACAGATGACCTTTCGGAAATTATACTGTCTTCCATAAAAAACAACATGGATGGAAGCCTTTCAAAGGGCTATATGATAAGCTCCGGAGATTATTCTGTCGTTGTGGATTCCATGGAATCCGTAGCAGCCTTTTTAGGTGATGTGGGCAGCGAATACACCGATGGAGATGATTTTAATGTTGGTCTCGATTCCCTTTCAGACGGCTCTCTCACAGGCGTGACATATGCTGTAAGCAATACAGCTGACGAGGAAAGCTCAAACTACACTTCTCTGGGTTTTTCAGATTCACTTGATATCCGCCCTGTATATACAGAATCAGAAAATATTATATCAACAAGCGATGCTCTTTCATCTTTTGAAAACGGATCTTCAATCGATGTTATAACAACTTCCACATACAACTGTGACGAAATGTATGATGCCGAAATAGAATATGTTGACGACGACAGTAGTTACCGCGGAATAAACACAACCATCCAGGAAGGTGTGCAGGGCTACAGAAATGCCACATATACCATTTACTACCTTAACGGTGAAGAAACAGACCGTGTGCTTACTGATTCTGTTGTTTACCAGGAGGCAGTCCCTGAAATAATTGCCCAGGGCACAATAGAGCCTCCAGCCTTTGTTCAGCCATGTGAAGGCGGCATTAATTCCTATTTTGGCTATCGTTGGGGAACGCTTCACAGAGGAATTGATTATGGCGCAACATATGGCTCGGATGTATGGGCATCGGCAGCAGGCACAGTCACGCAGATTGCCTACGAATACGGCTGGGGAAATTATGTCCTTATTGATCATGGGAACGGAATCGAAACCAGATATGCCCATCTTTCAGGCTTCAATTGCTATGTCGGCCAATATGTTGAACAATTCCAGGTTATAGGCTTTTGCGGAAGCACAGGAAATTCCACCGGCCCTCATGTGCATTTTGAAATCCAGATCAACGGCTCCGTTGTAGACCCGCTGGCATATATAGAGTGAACAGCTGATAAATTTTAAGATATCGTCTGAATGCATGCGTTTATCCTTGAATTACAATAATTAAAATTCAGGACAAGCTTGGCATAATTCAGACGATTTTTTATTGGTTGATTTTGTAAGCCTTTATTATGGCCTGAGGTGTGGCCATATCGCGGTAGTAGTTTATATCAGGATAATAAAGAATTGATATATAATGTGCCCTGCTTATTTCATCATAGCTTTTTTTGGTATTCTCTTCTGATCCGAAAATCAGACCATCTATTGTTGTTCCGTCCGGCCCAGTCATTTTTAATTTTAAAAGGTTGTTGTTTTTGCCTATAATCATGGCCTGGCTTACAAATACATTTTTCTCCGCAAAAACAGGCTTTTCATTTGCAGTTCCGAACGGCTCAAGCTTTTTAAGCTCATTCACAAATTCTTCTGTGATATATCTGAATGGAAGCTGGATATCTATCCAGATTTTATTTATAAAATCGTTTTCATCAAGCCGGCAGTCAGCATTTAAACTGTCAGAAATTTTTTTAACAGTTTCCCAGTCTGTGCCATTTTGTTTTAATGTAAAGCCACAGGCCTTTGCATGCCCGCCGAATTTCTGGAAAAGTTCAGAATGTCTCTTAAGCTCCTCTATAAGATTATACTGATTAATCGACCTGCCCGAGCCCTTAAGCCCGTCCTCGGAATTTGTTATTACAAGCGTAGGACGGTTATATTTATCTTTCAGCCTCCCGGCTATAATTCCCGCAACGCTCTCATGTGCATCCGGCAGGAATACAACCAGGACTTTTTCTATAAGTCCATCTTCTCTTTTGCTGTCCTCAATAAATTTTTCAGCAGCAATGCTTTGTTTATTTGTCAGCTCTTTTCTTTCTTCATTGAGCATGCAGAGCCCGTTTGCAATTTCCTCTGCAACGAACTCATCGTTTTCTTCAAGAAGATTATAGGCTAAGATGGCATTTTTAAGCCTTCCCGCGCTGTTTATGCATGGAGAAATTATGAAGCTTACATGATAAGATTCCAGATATGCTTTTTCAAGTTCACGCGCACTAAACAGCTTATTAAGCCCCAGGTTATCTGTGTTTTTAAGCCTTTTTATTCCTTCCTTTGCAAGGACCCTGTTTTCATCAATCAAAGGAACAATATCAGCTATTGTTGCCATACCTGCAAACTGAAGCAAAGAATCAAGAAGGCATGCTTCGTTAAGGTTCATATACCTGTTCAGCGCCTGGACAAATTTATATGCTACGCCTGCGCCGCATATTTCCTTGAAAGGATATGGGCAGTCCTTTTGCTTAGGGTCGATTATTATATTAGCGTCCGGGACATTTTCCGGCACCTCGTGATGGTCAGTGATTATGCAGTCGATTCCAAAGCTTCTTGCCAGTTTAACCGCGTCGAATGACGAAACACCATTATCGCATGTGATGATAAGAGAAATGCCGTCTTCCTTACATTCCCTTACCATTTCTTCGTTCATGCCATAACCTTCCAAAAGCCTGTCAGGAAGGCGCACGTCACAGTCGCCGCCGGCCTTTGATATAAAGGTCTTAAGAATATAGCTGGAGCATATGCCATCCACATCATAGTCACCTATAATGCGTATTTTCCTGTGCGACAGAATGGCCTCTTTTGTAAGGACTACTGCTTCCTGCATACCCTTTAAAAGAAAAGGGTCATGCAGCCTTTCGAGGCCACCGTTTAAGTAGGCATCAATTTCGTCATCAGAAACAATTCCCCTGTTTCTGATGATTCTTGCAAGCATTGGAGAAATATTAAATTTTTCTGAAATTGCATAGAAATCCGCTTTCTTGCAATACAAATACCACTGATCCATATATTAACTGAACTGATAAACGCAAAAGCCTGCATAAAGCAAAAGCAATAATATTCCCTGCCACCTGTAAAGTTTTCCTTTAATTAAAGCAGGCAAAATCATAATAAGCATAACAACCGCCATCAAAGGAAGATCGATCAAAAGCGACGAATTGAGGCCCATAATCATTTTGCTTGAAGGAAGGTCGAATGGCATAATCGCAATTGAAATTCCCGACACGAGCACAAGGTTAAAAAGGTTTGCGCCGATAATATTTCCAACTGAAAGTGCACCATGTCCTTTTGCCAGGGATGTGATAGCTGTAACAAGTTCAGGCAAGGAAGTCCCCAAAGCCACAAAGGTAAGGGCGATAACCGATTCCGGCACCCCTGCCCCTTCTGCTATCAATGTGCCATTGTCCACAAGAAGGTCTGCACCCCAGGCAATAAGTGCTGCGCCAATCACCATAAAAATAATAATCTTTAAAATTGGCTCTTCTCTGTCTTCCTGTATTTTTATTAAATCCAGAAATGCCTTAAAGCCCTGAGGTTTTTCAGTTTTTTCACTTTGTTTTGCCTTGCTTTTGTTCTTTAAGGCAGCATCTGCGTCTGTTTTACCTGCCGTTAAATTTTCAGCTGTATTAAGTACAGCTGCCTTAGAGCCCGACTTTTTTATATCAGAAAAACTCATCTTCACGCTTATGGCCATGTAAGCCACAAACATAGCCAGCAGAATAATTCCTACGGTCCTTGAAAAGGTCTTCGTAAAGTAAGAAATTACCATATATACTGCAGCTGCCACAAAGAAAGCAACAGCAGGAAGCTTAAGCGGCTTTTTATCAATTTTAGCCGGTTTTATTGCCATTGTAATTGCCGCAATGAGCGAAGTGTTGCATATAATCGAGCCTATGGCATTACCATAAGCAATTTCCCCATGCCCTATTGCTGCAGACGTTGCAGAAACCATAACCTCAGGAAGCGTTGTTCCTATGGAAACAATAGTAGCGCCAATCAATATTTCCGGCAGATTAAACCTGTGCGCCAGGCTCACCGCCCCGTCCACAAACCAGTCGCCGCCCTTTATAAGGCAAACAAGCCCAAGTATAAATAGTAAAATCGGTACAAGCATTTTATGTTTCTATAATTCCTAAAAGGCCCGGTAAAAATACCGGGCCAGATTTTTGTTTAATTACTGTTTGCGTTTTTTGTTTTTCTTTCTATTTGGATTTGCTGTTATCTTTTTGCTTTCCGGTTTAGCCTCAGCAGCAGCTTCCTTAGGTTCTTCCACAGCTGCGGCCTTAGGTGCAGCCGCCTCAATCTGGGCTGCGGCCTTTTCAGGCATCAGCTTTGCCATCTTTCCGTTCATAACATAGAACAGTGATCCGGAAATAAGAACTGACGAGAATGCGCCTGCAATAATACCTATTGCCAAAGGCATAGCAAATTCCTTCATGGACTCAACGCCTAAGATATAAAGGAACAGAACTGTAACAAAGGTTGTAGCCGAAGTAAAGATGCTTCGTGTCATACTCTGCTGGATACTTAAATTAATCGCATACTTAAAGCCTGCCTTTGTAACTGCTGTATCTGCAAGGTTTTCTCTGATACGGTCGAAGATAACGATTGTTGCGTTGATCGAGTAACCGATGATTGTGAGGATACAAGCGATAAATGAGTTACCAACAGCATATCTGAAGATTGCATAGAACGCGATAACGATAAGAACGTCATGTGCAAGACAGATAACTGATGAGATAGCAAATTTGAACTTTCTGAAACGGATCCAGATATAAAGCAGCATGCACACGATTGCGATTGCCAGAGCGATAAATGCGTCTTTGGTAAGTTCCTGGCTGATTGTGCTGCTGATATATGTTGTTTCAAAGCTTTCTGCATCTGCGCCATATTCGTTTACAAGAAGATCCTGCATAGCATCGCGGACGTCAACATCAAGCTCCTGTGTTTTGATAACGTACTGGTTGGAGCCGATTGACTTCTGGCCTTCGATGTCGTTGCTTCCGATAACCTCTGCGATGGCAGGTTTGATTTCTGAGTTGAAGTCGTCGATTGAATAATCTTCTGCAAATTCAACTGTTGTGCTAACGCCGCCTACGAAGTCGATGTTGTAATTTAATGCTCTGTTTCCGCTTGTGCCATTAACAACCATAAAGATAATGCCTGCTAAGATGCAAACGCCGCCGATGATAAACCAGATTGCGCGTTTTCCGACATAGTCGATAACCTGTCTTCCGGATTTTTTAACTGATGCATAAAGTGAAGCCTTCTGAAGGCCGACGCCATATAAGCACCAGCAAAGGATACGGGAAACAATCAGGGATGTGATAACGCTGAGCACAATACCGATTGCCAGAGTCATACCAAAGCCCTTGATGGAGCCTGTGCCGAAAATAAGAAGCACGATTGCTACGATAAGTGTGGTGATATTACCATCAAGAATGGCTGATGTGGATTTTTTGAAGCCGTTCTTGATTGACTGCTCTACTGAATAGCCTGCGATAAGTTCTTCTTTGATACGGGCATTTATGATAACGTTGCCGTCCACAGCCATACCGATTGTAAGGATAATACCTGCAAGACCGGATATTGTAAGTGTTAAGTCAAATGCATTTATGAGAAGAAGCATTGCTGCGCCATAGAAAATCATGGCTAAAGCTGCTGCGATACCAGGAACCCTGTAATAGATTATCATGAAGATGATGATAAGGAGGATGCCGATGATACCAGCAAGAAGGGCTGTGCTCACTGCGTTGCTTCCGAGCTTTGCAGATACAACCTTTGATGATACTTCTTCAAGCTCTAAGCTTAAGGAACCGATACGGATTGTGGAAGCAAGTGTTGTGGCTTCTTCATATCCGCCCATGCCTTCGATGATGGCCTGTCCGTCGGTTATTTCAGCCTGAACTCTAGGAGCGCTTACAACTTCACCATCATATACGATGTAGATGATGTCTCCATAATACTGCTTTGTTGCCTCGGCAAATTTTTCTGTGCCTTCTTCTGTTAACTGGAGCTGAACAACATATTCTGTGGTGCCATAGGTTGAATCCTGCTGTGAGCCGGCCTGTGCATTTGCGATGTCAGAACCTTCTACCCACACAGTAGGGTTTTCATAATCAATATTGCCATCTTCATCTACGTTGTCATAGGTAACGAACTGAAGTGAGCCAGGACGTCCGAGCTCATCAATTACTGTCTGGGTGTCATAAACGCCAGGGATTTCAACAGTGATTCTGTTTGTGCCTTCCTGGTATACTGCTGCGTCTGCGCTGTACTGCTGAACACGGAGCTGCAGTTTGTAGATGGTGTCATCAAGGTCTGTCTGGGAAGGATTTTCTTCGACAGTCTGATAAGTAACCGAAACACCGCCGCGAAGATCGAGGCCAAGTGTGATATTGCCTGCAGAGCCTGTGTGACCCGAGCCGAAGCCAACGCCGGCCACAACGCATGAGCCTGCAATAACAATAATTGCAAGGATTAAAACGATAATGTACTTTGTCTTTTTCATGTTGTTATCTCCTACTAAAAATTCCGTATAATTTTAGCACATTTCAGCTTCTTAAGTCTATACCCTTTTCTCTTAGTTTTTCTATAATTTTATCCATAACTGAGGAAACGTCCTTGTCTTCCAAGGTGCGGTCCATGGCACGGAAACGAATAGTATAGGCTAAGGATTTGTTGCCTTTTCCAACCTGTTCTCCTTCATAGATATCAAAGAGTTCAAAGTGTTCTAAAAGCTTTCCGCCGCATTTTGTGATAACCGCCTCCACATCTCCTGCAGGAATTTCTTTTTTCATAACCATGCTTAAATCCCTTGTTATGGCCGGGTATTTAGGAATTGTCTTGTATTTCTTGTCAATATTTACCAGTTCATACAGTGCCTGAACATCCACACTGGCCACATAAGTCTTTGGCGCAAGCGAATAATTCTTGATGACATCAGGGTGAACCTCTCCTAAGAGGGCAATTTCAAGCTTGTTGTTGAGTGTCAGCACAGCCTGACGGCCCGGATGAAGGAAAGGAATATTTCCTTTGTTTTCGTATGCTTTAAGGCCCTTAACGCCTAAGTTATCAAGAAGGCCTTCCAAAGCGCCTTTAAGGTCAAAGAAATCGCCGCCTCCAAAGAAGCCAAAGCAAAGTGTCTGTCTTTCATCCGGAAGCTCTGTTAATGGAAGTGCTTTTGGAATATAAATATTTGAAAGCTCAAAAAGCTTTGCTTCTTTATTTCTGCGGTTGTAATTGGTTGCCAGCGAGGTGAAAAGCCCGTTATAAAGGCTTGTGCGCATTATGCTGTAATCCTCACCTAAAGGATTAGAGATAACAACAGCCTCCCTTGCCTTGTCATCAGATGCAAGCATGAGTTTATCGAAAACCTTAGGGCTTTCGAATGAATATGTCATGGACTCAGAATATCCAAATGCCTTCATCACACGGCGGATGTCATTATTTATCTTAAGGTTAAATGACAGGCCTCCGCAGGCTTCCTTTGAAGAAGGAAGTGTGGACGGAATATTTGCATAGCCGTAAAATCTTGCAACTTCCTCCGCGATATCTGCTCCCCTTAAAAGGTCCTGTCTGAAGGTAGGGATGGTAAGCATCTTATCAGCCTGGTTGTAAGAGATTTCAAGAGGCCCAAAATACTTAAGCTGCTCTTCTTCAGGAATGTCCGTTCCAAGATAAGCATTTATTCTTTCAGGATCAAACTTTATCTGTTTTTCCTTAACAGGTTCCGGGTAAATATCTATCATGCCGCCCACAACATCCCCTGCGTCAAGCTCTTCTATAAGCTGGCAGGCGCGTATGATTGCCGGAAGCGTGTTATTCGGGTCAAGGCCCTTTTCATATTTTCCTGATGCGTCGGTCCTTAAGCCCAGACGCTTTGCGGAAAGACGGTTGTTTGTGCCATCAAAACATGCGCTCTCAAAAACAAGGGTTTTTACATCATCTGTTATCTTAGAGTCCTCGCCGCCCATTATTCCGGCCAGGCCAATAGGCTTTTCAGAATCGCAGATTAAAAGAATGTCTTTATCAAGCGTCCTTTCCTGGCCATCAAGCGTCACAAATTTGTCTCCGTCATTTGCCCTCTGCACAACAATTTTTCCGCCTTTGATTGTGTCATAATCGAAGGCATGCATAGGCTGGCCATATTCTTCCATAACGTAGTTTGTGATATCTACTACATTATTTATAGGCCTGATGCCGTTGCTTGCAAGACGCTGTCTGAGCCATCTTGGAGACGGCTTTAATCTAATATTTTTAACCATCATTGCAGTGTATCTTCTGCAAAGGTCATTATCTTTGATTTCTACATCAAGATAATCTTTTATGTCATCAACCGTATTTTTTATTTCCGGTTTAACATTTTTAAATTCTTTTCCGAATGTTGCGGCAGCCTCTCTTGCAATTCCGAGCACACTGTAGCAGTCAACCCTGTTTGATGTTATTTCGAATTCATAAACCGCGTCATGAAGTCCTAAATATTCAACTGCATCTTCACCCACAGGGGCATCCTCCGGCAATATATAAAGACCGTCTTCCGGAGCATCCGGATACATTTCGCGTGTTGAGCCCAGCTCTTCTATGGAGCACATCATGCCGTAGGAATCAATGCCCCTTAACTTTCCATGCTTGATTTTTATGCCGCCTGCTTCCACCTTTCCATCATGCCCTCCGGCCACTTTTCCGCCTTCAAGCACCACAGGAACCTTTGCTCCCTCAAAAACATTAGGAGCGCCCGTTACGATCTGCACGGTTTCTTCTCCCACATCCACCTGGCAGATAACAAGCTTGTCTGCATCCGGGTGCGGTTCGGTTTTCTTTACCTGCCCTATAACTATTTTGTCAAGGTTTTCATCGTATACCTGAAAGCCTTCTACCTTTGTGCCGGAAAGGGTCATTGCATCCCTGAACTCCTGGTAGCCGCAGTCAAGATCAGGCACATATGATTTTATCCAAGAAAATGAAGCGTTCATAATTCCCCTCCCCCTTTTTAAAACTGTTTAAGAAAACGCATATCGTTTTCATAAAGTAATCTCATGTCATCTATTTCGCATTTAAGAAGTGTAAGCCTCTCAAGGCCCATTCCGAAAGCAAAGCCGGAATAAACATTAGGATCAATTCCTACCATCTCAAGGACGTGCGGATGAACCATGCCGCAGCCTAAAATCTCGATCCAGCCCTCTCCCTTACAGAATCTGCATCCCTTGCCGCCGCATTTGAAGCAGGTAACATCAACTTCTGCAGATGGCTCCGTGAACGGGAAGTGATGCGGACGGAATTTTGTTTTTGTGTCAGGGCCGAAAAACTTTTTGGCGAACTCATCCAATGTGCCCTTAAGGTCTGCAAAGGTAATTCCCTTGTCCACAACAAGGCCTTCTATCTGATGGAAGCACGGAGAATGTGTTGCATCCACCTCGTCGGCTCTGAAAACACGGCCAGGGGCGATCATCCTTATAGGAAGTATGCCTTTTTCCATTTCATGAATCTGCACAGAAGATGTCTGTGTTCTTAAGAGAATTTCACTGTTTATATAGAAAGTATCCTGCTCGTCCTTTGCAGGATGGTTTGCCGGAATATTAAGGGCTTCGAAATTATAATAGTCATATTCAACCTCAGGCCCCGATACAACCTGATACCCCATTCCAACGAAAATATCTTCTACCTGATTTAATATAAAATCATTAGGATGCGAATGGCCAAGCTCGATTTTTTTTCCAGGAAGTGTCACATCAATAACTTCTGATTTGAATTTTTCTTCCTGAAGCTTTTTTTCAAAAGTCTTGCGGACTGCTTCCATCCTCTTTTCGATTTCATCACGGGTTTCATTTACAAGCTGTCCCACCTTAGGCCTGTCCTCAGGCGCAACATCCTTCATTGATTTGAGAACCTCTGTAAGCTGCCCTTTTTTTCCAAGATAAGCAACCTTCAAATCATTCAATGCATCAATCGAAACCGCTGATTCGATTTTATTCAGCGCTTCCTCCTTGATAGCTGCCAGTTTTTCTTTCATAGTATTCACCTGCTGATAAAATATTTTATTAATAAAATTTCCCGTCCAATGTGCCTGAAAATCATGGTGCTCTTACATTTTTTATGTAAAGCACATATTAAAGGACTTACAGGCCACATCTAAACATACAAATTGGATTTTACCGCAGCCAAATAACAGTGTCAAATAAAATAAAGCTTTCACAAGCTTTTATCCACATCTGCCATCAAAAAAGCATATTAGACTTTTTGGGGGATCTTGATCAAAAAAGCCCGGAACCTTTGGCAAGGTATTTTGATTCCTAGCGCGTGCCAGGTGGGTTTTACCGCACTTTAACTTCTGAAGTCCACGTATATCAAGAGGCATGTCATAGGCTAAAAAATATTGGAATCCCGTTTAAATCAATGTAGGTTCAAAATATCCAGGCCAACTGTTCCAGGCCTGGATATAATAACACCTAAACTAAAACGCTGCAATATATATAATCCCGCTATTTAAGCCTATTTAAGCCCTATCTCGTCTGCCAGCGCCTTTTCAATAATTACAGTTGCATTTCTGTGCAGGCGCATAAATGTTGCCGGGCACATAGGGTCAATTTTATCTTCAATCAAAAGCTTTGTGGCAGCTTCTTTTTTGTTGCCGCCGATGATCATGAGAAGTTCCTTAGCGCGCATTATATTTCCCATACCCATTGTGAAGGCATGTGTAGGAACTTCTTCCTTTGATGCGAAGAAACGCTTGTTGGCTTCGATTGTAGAATCCTCAAGGGTTTCCTCGTGTGCCTTATCATAAAGCACTGCTCCCGGCTCGTTAAAGCCAAGGTGTCCGTCAGGACCTACACCCAGCACCTGAATTCTGATATCAGTTTTGTCGAGGACATCATTAAATTCCTTCAGGTTTTCTTTAGCGCAGCCCACACCCTTTGCTACATAAGTATTTGCCTTGTCGATATTTATATGATCAAAAAGATTGTCATTCATAAAATATCTGTAGCTTTGGTCATGAGTTCCCGGAAGGCCCACATACTCATCCAGGTTTACTGTATGGATGCCCTTAAAATCAAGGCCTTCATCCTTGCATCTTCTGATAAGCTCCTTGTACATTCCCACAGGTGATGAACCCGTTGCAAGGCCCAGGGTGCACTCTGGCTCTTCCCGTACAATTTTTTCAATTATGTCTGCGCCCAACTTAGCTGCTTCGTTTGAATCTTTTGCAATTAAAACTTTCATAAATTAACCTCCTATATCATTCTGCATTTTTTATGTCAACGTTCATTTAATTAGCGTGGCATTATCTTTCTCAAAGCTGCATTTTCCGGACGAGTTATATAAGCTCTTTTGGTTCCTGCAGAAATCATTTGTCTTTGACCACAATATTATCTTTGTTTTTATATATGCTGTTTTCAGGCACGCACCCCCTTACAGGTGACAATGGGTAAATATTTGTGCCCCTGCCGATTATCGTTCCCGGGTTTAAAACGCTTCCGCAGCCAACCTCCACGTTATCTCCGAGCATGGCGCCTACTTTTTTGCGTCCCGTTTCGATTTCCACGCCTTCGTTATGGATAAACACATTAAGCTTGTCTGACTTTACATTTGATGTAATAGAGCCTGCCCCCATATGTGATTTGAAGCCAAGAATGGAATCACCCACGTAGTTATAATGAGGCACCTGGACGTTATCAAATAAAATAACATTTTTAAGCTCGGTGGAATTTCCCACAACACATGAATTTCCCACAAGCACGGAGCCCCTTATAAAAGCTCCCGGACGCACCTCTGTTTCATGCCCTATGATGCAAGGTCCTTTAAAGTAGTTGCTCTGACGGTTATAAATAATTGCATCCTTTGCAACCCAGACGTTTTCTTCTATCTCATCATATTCATCAACCGGCAAGGTTTTTCCAAGCTCTAAAATAAAATCCGAAAGCCCTTTAAGAGCTTCCCATGGATATGTGAAGCCGGAAAGATATTCCTTTGCCTTGGTATGTTCAAGATCAAACAGATCATTGATTTTTATATTCATATGTACTCCTTTTAACCACAATTACTTTCTAATGGTAATTAAATGTCCTGACTGGGCCATGGCGCCTATAATATAATCCACCTGGGCTTCTGCCATCTTGTCTTCTACTGCTTCGCTCATTACGCGGAGTACAGGCTCTGTGCCGCTTGCGCGTAAAAGAACACGCCCGTCTTTTCCAAGCTTTTCAGTGCATTCATTAACAGCTGCGATAACCTTTTCATCGTTAAGCGTGGCTTCTTTGTCATCAACCTCAACATTTTTAAGAACCTGTGGAAGCATCTGGCAGTTCTTGGCAAGTATGCTTAAAGGAAGCTGCGTTTTTATCATTACATTCATAAGCATAATTGCTGTCAGGATGCCATCGCCTGTTCTTGCATGCTGTGAGAAAATGATGTGTCCGCTCTGCTCTCCGCCCACAACAAAGCCGTTTTCTTTCATGTTTTCATAAACATAGCGGTCGCCGACCTTTGTCTTTTCGTAGCCTATGCCTTCTTTATCAAGGGCATTAAAAAGGCCCATATTTGACATGATGGTAACAACAACTTTATTTTTTGGAAGCATGTTATGCTCTTTAAAATATTTTGCGCAGATATAAATAATCTGGTCGCCGTTAACCACTTTGCCATTTTCATCAACAGCCAGACAGCGGTCTGCGTCGCCATCAAAGGCAAAGCCCACATCCAGCATATTGTCCACTACAAACTGCTGAAGGCTCTCTATATGTGTAGAGCCGCAGTCCTTGTTGATATTAAGGCCGTTAGGGGTGTTGTTGATAACGCGTGATTTAGCGCCAAGGGCATCAAAGACTGCACGGGCAATCATCCATGCAGAGCCGTTCGAGCAGTCCAGTGCCACACGGCAGTTTTCGAAGGATTTCACAGCCATGCTTGACAAAAAGCCAATATAGCGGTTACGTCCGAAATAAAAGTCCTCTGTCTTTCCAATCTTGTCTTCAGATGCGTATGGAACGTAATCCTTTTCGCTGTCCAGGTATTTTTCAATTTCTTCCTGAACTTCATCATCCATCTTTTCGCCGTCGTAATTTATAAGCTTGATTCCATTATCATAGAAAGCATTGTGGCTGGCCGACACCATAATGCCGCAGTCAAAGTGTTCGTCTCTGGTGATAAAGCTTACAGATGGTGTTGTTGTAACATGCATAAGATATGCGTCTGCACCCGATGCTGTTATTCCGGCTGCAAGTCCATTTTCAAGTGTATATGATGAGCGTCTTGTATCTTTGCCGATAATAATTCGGGCACGGGTTCCGTCTGCGTGATTTTTAGAATAATACCAGCCTAAAAATCTGCCTATTTTAAATGCGTGGTAAGAGTTTAATTTTTCGCCGGCTTTGCCACGAAAGCCATCAGTTCCGAAGTATTTTCCCATAGTAACATCTCCGTTCAAAAAATTTACGCAGATATTTTACTCTCACATAAACCACACTGCAAGAAAAAATTTGAGCCGGCTTTTTCTAGCCGGCTTGCTTTTAAAAATGTTTTTTTATGGTTGTTTCTCACTTCGTCTGCTCGTCGAGGGTAAGATAATACCCAGGCATAAAATTTTTCATAAAAAATTCGACTTCAGGCATATCAAGACCTGCAATTATTTTTTCTGTGCCGAGCTTTGCTTTTTCAAAATCCCTGTTTCCCATCTGCTCTTCTTCGATGCATTTAATAAGGGCAGAGAGCTTGTCGGCCGCCTTAACAAACTTAAGCAGCTTCTTATCCTCTGCACCCTCGCCGCACATAAGGGATTTGTATTTGCCCTTCATCTCCTCTGGCAGGGATTTAAGCATGTTTGAAATGGCTGCGCCTTCTACTTTGTCATATGCGCTTTTTATTTCGTTGTCATAGTATTTAACCGGTGTAGGCATATCCCCGGTGATAATTTCAGGCGCATCGTGGAATGCCGCAAGAAGCGCAACCCTTTCTTCATTAACGCACCCGTCAAAATATGTGTTGGAAATAACCGCCAGTGCATGCGCAATAATCACCACATCCATCGTATGGTCAGACAAAGATTCAGGCAGGGTGTTTCTCATCAGGCCCCATCTTTTAACATATTTCATTCTGGAAATGATTGCAAAAAAATTGCTTGTGTCCATAAATATTCCCCGTTATCCGAAGTCTTTTCGGCTTATGTTATCGCAAATATTTTATATATAAGATTGTACTATATCAGACTGACGATAAAAGGTATGCCGTAGGTGATAAAGCTCATGATGGCGGCCGCAAGAAGAATGCCTATGCCGATTGCAGGAGCCGATTTTTTTATAGGCATCCTTAAGAGGCTTGCCAGAAGCGCACCTGTCCAGCCCCCAGTTCCCGGAAGCGGAATGCCCACGAAAAGCACCAGCCCCCAAAAGCCCCATTTATCAATCTGGTCGCGCTTTTTCATTGTCTTAGTTTCGAGGAAGTTAACAAATCTCCCGGTCGTCTTGAAGCGCTTCAGAAAATCAAAAATTTTTTCAATAAGCAAAAGGATAAATGGTATCGGGATGATATTTCCTATCATGCATATAATAATAGCCTGCCAGTAAGGCACCTGAAGAAGTGCCGCCGCAATAAGGCCGCCCCTTAATTCCAGAATCGGAAACAGCGATATCACAAAAATCAAAAGCTGGTGGTTCCACCCTGAAAACGTCGTGGCAATCCAGTTAACAATACTATCCATTAATTAAACTCCCAGAAAGCCTTTAACAAAGCTTTCCATTTCATTTATTTCGCATACATTATCATGCCTTATTTCCGCATCCATGATTTCTTTTATTGCCAAAGGCAATGGGACACCGGAAAGTTTATTTAATTCTTTTATCAATTCAAAATCTTCTAAGTCCTTATATTTTTCATCGATTGAGCTCATGCAGGCGCGGGCAAATTTATACGGGCTTGCAGTGGATACAATAACGGCCGGCGTTTCGTCCTTTGTTTCTTCAACATATTTTTTATAAACACATGAAGCAACGCCTGTGTGGGTGTCAATAATGTAATTATACTTATCAAACACGCGCTTTATTTCGCTGCTGTTTTCTTCCTCGCTTGCCCAGCCCGGATAAAAATCAGAAAGGCCGGCAATCTCGTTCAGTTCAAGTGTATAAACACCCTTATCCGAAAGATTTGTCATATATTCCCTGTTTTTATTTTCGGAATTTCCGCAGACCCTGTAGATAAGCCTTTCAAGGTTGCTTGAAATAAGGATGTCCATAGAAGGAGATGATGTAAGAATAAAATCCCTGTTTTTGTTATAAATTCCTGTTTTAAAGAAATCATACAGAACCTTGTTGTCATTTGAAGCGCAGATAAGCCTGTTAACAGGAAGCCCCATAAGCTTTGCATAAAAGCCTGCAAGAATGTTTCCGAAGTTTCCAGTAGGCACGACAAAATTAATTTTATCTCCGGCCTTTATCTGCCCGGATTTTAAAAGTGAAGCATAGGCCCACACATAATATGCCACCTGCGGCACAAGACGGCCGATATTGATTGAATTTGCAGATGAAAACTGAATATTATTTTCGAGAAGCAAATCTTTAAGAGCTTTATCATTAAACATCTTTTTAACACCTGTCTGGGCATCGTCGAAATTTCCTTTAACGCCCACAACATAGGTGTTGTCGCCCTTCTGGGTAACCATCTGAAGCTCCTGTATTTTGCTTACTCCGCCCTTCGGGTAGAACACAATAATTTTTGTGCCAGGAACATCAGCAAAGCCTGCAAGGGCAGCCTTTCCGGTATCTCCCGATGTTGCCGTCAGAATGACAATTTCATTTTTTATATTGTTTTTTACTGCTGCTTTTGTAAGAAGATGAGGCAGAATGGAAAGAGCCATATCCTTGAAAGCTATTGTGGCGCCATGGAAAAGCTCCATGTAATTTGCGCTGCCCTTTGAAACAACGGGTGCTATTGTCTCTGTATCGAATTTGCTATCATATGCTTTTTCGATGCAGTCCTTAAGTTCTTCTTCTGTATAATCGGATAAGAACTTACTCATCACAAGATATGCCACCTGTTTATAATCCATGGCTTTAAGTTCGTTTAAATCGATATCCAGCGTTGGAATAGAATCTGGAACATAAAGCCCTCCGTCCGGTGCAAGGCCCGTAAGAATTGCCTTGCTTGCGCTTATAAGTTCGCCATTTCCTCTTGTGCTTTTGTATTTCACTTCCATTTGATAACCTCACATAAAATCCGGCATAAAAAGCCGGTAATTATTTTCAGAAAAATTGAGTGGGCCTGTAAGCCGGGTTCTGTTAAAAGATGGCCATCTATCTTGGCTGACCGTCGCCGGCCAGCTCTGCGCGACCTACCCGATGACATCGGCGGGCAACCTTAAGCGTCATCTGCTTGGTCTTGCTTCGGATGGAGTTTACATTGCACCTTGTGTTGCCACAAGACCGGTAGTCTCTTACACTGCCATTTCACCCTTACCTCAAAATAAGGCGGTATACTTTCTGTTGCACTTGTCCTTGGATCGCTCCAGCCAGACGTTATCTGGCATCCTGCCCTGTGAAGCCCGGACTTTCCTCACGCCTCAAAAGAAAAGGCGCGCAGCCATCCGGCCCGCTCGCCACATATAATACAATTTAATTTTGTCTATTTCAATTATATTTATGATGGAATAAAATAAAATACAAAGTTTAAATTCTGGGTTTATCCGATTTTTGAACGTTCGGCCTTTATAATTTTATATTTTTTTCCTTTGTCAAAAATTTCCTCATC
>R07__coassemble_50_pt1 | contig 50851 bp, 37 predicted proteins | sample R07__metabat2_low_PE_052 | metagenome-assembled genome bin R07
AATATATCTAGTTCTTATATTTCGTCGTCATCTTAATATTTGTATAAGTTAAAGACATTGGCCCATCGCCAAGTGGTAAGGCAACGGACTCTGACTCCGTCATTACCAAGGTTCGAATCCTTGTGGGCCAGCTGAGGATCCTCGCAGTAAATGTCTCTTATAAGAATCTCAGATACCACAAGAAAAATCAGATTATAAAAATAACTTATAAAAAACAAAAACCGCAAAAAGCTCAGGATATAAAAAGAAAAATTTAGACTATAAAAAGAACTTACAAAAAACAAAAATCGCAAAAAAGCTCAGGTTACAAAAAGAAAAAAATTAGATTATAAAAATAACTTACAAAAAATAAAAATCGCAAAAAAGCTCAGGATACGAAAAGAAAAAAATTAGATTATAAAAAGAACTTATAAAAAGAACATATAAAAAAATAAAATCGTGAGAAAGAAAGGCTGAAAAAGGGCGGCTTCGATATGGACAATAGTAAACTGATGACACCGGGAAAATGGTATACGGAGTTTGATGAAAACGGCAATTGCACAAGCGCTGTTTATGAGGATTCGTACAGAAAACTTTTGGGTTTTGAATCAGAAGAGGAATATAAAAATTCGCAGGAAACATGGGAAAGTAATATTTACCCTGACGATGAAGAGGCAGTTAACGCACACCTTGCGGAGTGTTTGAAAAAACACCCTGAGGGGATGGATTATAACATCGAATACCGCATGATGACGAAAAATGGTTATCGGTGGTTTCATGATTATGGCAGGTGCATAAGAAGGGAAGACGGGTCGGTGCTCAGGTGCGAAGGCGTGGTCTTTGATATCCAGGATATGATGGATAACTTAGAGATTGGCAGGGAATCCGGATCCATAGTGCGCAGCTTTGCTGAAAATTATAATGTGGTCGACCTGATTCGTTTTGAAGATAAAACTGTTCTGGCTGTGAAGGCACCGGAAGTTGTTGGAAACAAAAATGTAAGCACTGAAAAATTCGAACGCGTTATAGGTTACTATCTCGAAAACATTGTGTTTGAGGCAGACAGGGAAAAGATGCGCCGCGAGCTGGATATGGAATATATCCAGCAGAAAGTAAAAGAAAATGGCGCGTACATTGTGGAGCACCGCATAATCTCAGACGGCAGGGTATGCTGGGCGGAAATGTCTGTACTTCCTATAAGCGAAAAAACGGCGGCACTTGGCATTGCAGCCAAAAACGAAGAGATTATTTTAAAACACCTTCAGGAAAAAGAGCTTGAAGATTATTACGCTATTTTCTCGATAGACCTGGACACGGAGCTGCTTACGATACTAAAGCGTTCTGACCTGTACCCGATGGGAAATGAGGGAGATAGCACCTCACATGTCGAAGTTATGAAAAAATTCGCAGAGTCGCAGGAAGGCGAAACAAGGGAATTTTTCCTTCGCCTGGCAGACCTTGACCATGTAAGGAAAGTTCTGCTTAAGGAAAACAAGCGCACCTATAAATACAAATCTATTCTCCTGGGAAATAAAGACAGGTGGGTATCTGCCACTGCATATGTTGTGGCAAGGCACGAGGACGGCACGGCTGCAGTGTTCACCCTGGGATTTAACTTTATGGACACATTAGAAGCCGACCGCATGGAAATGCGCCTTGAGGTGGAAAAAGCACTTACAAAGGCCCAAAATGCCGTTCAGAGAAACAATACACTGCACGAGATAGCAAAGTCGGGGCCATGGTCATTTAATCTGGATGGAAACGACAATATCATAAGCACAAATTATTCAGAGGACCTTCAGAGAATTATAAATATAGAACTGCCTGACGGAGCGTATGCGTGGACAGAAATAGTTCACCCGGAAGACCTTGAGGGCGCGCTTTCGGCTTTCAATGCAACGCTTGAGGACAAAACCTGCAGTCTTCCGTATGATGTTATTTATAGAATGAAGAACAAATATGGCGAATACCACTGGTTCCATTCGGCCGGAAGAAAGATCCGTTATGCGGACGGCACAGGCGAATTCTTTGGAATGCACATAGATATCACAGATGAAATACAAAAAGAGCGCGGGCAGCAAAAGCAGCTTGAAGAAGCGCTTTTTATGGCCCAGTCCGCAAACAGGGCAAAAACCACCTTCTTAAACAACATGTCGCATGATATCCGCACCCCGATGAATGCCATTATAGGCTACACGGGCCTTGCGGCAAGCCACATAGAAAATAAAGATCAGGTAAGAGATTATCTTTCAAAGATAAGCCAGTCATCCAATCATCTGCTTTCACTTATAAATGATGTGCTGGACATGAGCCGCATCGAATCCGGCAAAATGAATCTGGATGAAAAGCCTGAAAACCTTCCGGAGATTATTCACACATTAAGAGATATCATACAGTCAGATATTCATGCAAAGCAGCTGGATTTTTATATTGACGCAGTGGATGTTAACGACGAAAACATTTTATGCGATAAGCTGAGGCTTAACCAGATGCTCTTAAATGTCATCTCGAATGCTGTAAAATATACCCCTGCCGGCGGTACTGTTACGCTGCGTATCCTGGAAAGGGCTGTTAAGAAAAACGGATACGCAACATATGAATTCCGCATTAAAGACAATGGAATAGGAATGAGCAGGGAATTCTTAAGCACTATTTACGATCCGTTTACGAGGGTTAAATCTTCTACGGTGTCGGGCATACAGGGCACCGGCCTTGGTATGGCTATCACAAAAAATATCGTTGATATGTTTGGCGGAAAGATAGAGATAGAAAGTGAACCTGGAAAGGGCACGGAGGTTATTCTCACCTTCGACTTTAAGCTTCAGAATGCCCCGAAGGAGCCTGTAGTAATACCGGAACTTAAAGGCCTTAAAGGCCTGGTGGTTGATGACGATGCGAATGCATGCCTTTCAGTATCTAATATGTTAAGGGACATCGGCATGAAGGCAGAGTGGTGCACCTCCGGAAAGGAAGCCGTGATAAGAGCCGGAGAAGGCTACCGCATGGCAGAGCCTTTCAGGGTGTATATAATAGACTGGCTCATGCCAGACATGAATGGCGTTGAAACCACAAGAAGAATCCGCAAGGAAATAGGAGAAGATACGCCTATCATAATCCTGACCTCTTACGACTGGTCGGACATAGAAGACGAGGCAAGGGAGGCAGGAGTAACCGCCTTTGTGAACAAGCCGCTGTTCCCATCGGACCTTAACAGGGTGCTGAACAGATGCCTCGGAATTAAAGATGAAAAAGAGGAAGATAATTCCAACAAATATGATTTCGCGGGAAAGAAAATCCTGCTTGTTGAGGACAACATACTGAACAGAGAAATCGCGACAGAACTTCTGGAAGAGGAAGGCTTCATTATAGACGCAGTGGAGGATGGAAACTTTGCTGTCGAAAAAATGAAGAACGCAGCAATAGGTGACTACAATCTTGTGCTGATGGATATTCAGATGCCGATAATGGATGGCTATGAGGCCACACGGAAAATCCGCGCTCTGGGGACAGAAATATCCAAAATCCCTATTCTGGCGATGACTGCAAATGCCTTCGAAGAAGACAAGCGCGCAGCCCTTGAAGCCGGCATGAACGAACATATTGCAAAGCCTATTGATATAGAACAGTTAAAGATTGTGTTGGCAAAGTTTTTGTAATCTAAGACGAAAGAGGAACAATCTGATGGTAAACTTGTTATATGCAGTAGCATCATTTACCTGTGCACTGGTGGCATTTATACTGCCTATAAAAATAAGAAGCGAATTAAAAAAAGGGAAAGCTACAGAAAGGGCTTTCCTGATCCTGATAAACTGGACAGGCTTCTTTTGTGTGGCAGACGGCCTGTGGGGAATCGCGGCAAGCGATATATTCATGAATGATACTGTTCTGTTCATTTTCTCCATTTTGTTTCACCTGCTTGCTGCATTAACGCCTGCCTGCTGGCTGGGCTTTGTTCTTGTATATTTAGGGAACACCAGAAAACGCATTTATATGGCCATCACAACAGCCATAGCTGCCGTAGAGGTGGTTATGCTTATCATGAATGTTTTCAACAAATCCCTGTTTTATGTTGACTCATCGGGCGCTTACGCAAGCACACCTTTAAGAAGACTTTTGTTTTATCTGCAGTATGCAACTTATATATTTATTGCAATCATTTCTTTTATCAACCTGCTCAGGGAAAAATCAGACAACGATAATGGTGAGGGGAACGCAGAACAGCATAACCATCTGGCAGTTCTTTTATTCGTGGCCTTTCCTATCGTGTGCGGCATATTCCAGATGATATATCCGGATGCCCCGGCATATTCCATAGGCTATACACTGGGAATCTGCGTTATTTATTCCTTTGTAATAACAGAAATAATAAAAACACAGCTGCTTGAAACTGCCAAGGCAGAGATGGAAAACAAGGCAAAGACAACCTTCCTCTTTAATATGTCACATGACATAAGGACGCCTATGAACGCCATCATAGGTTTCACAAATATAGGTATCAACCACTACGAGGAGCCCGAAAGAGCCCTGGATTGTTTTAATAAAATACGTGTGTCAGGGCAGCATCTTTTAAATCTGATAAATGATATCCTGGAAATGAGCAGGATAGAATCAGGAACAATAGAACTCAGTTCCGAAGAAACTGACTTAAGGACCCTGATAGACGATGTGTCACTTATGAACCAGTCACTGGCAATGTCTAAGGATATAGATTACACGATGAACGTCGGCGAAATCAAAAATCCATATGTTTATATCGACCAGCTGCATTTTAATGAAGTTATCATCAACCTGATTTCCAATGCTATAAAATACACAAAAGAAGGCGGGAAAGTGCAGTTTTCTGCAGAGCAGATATCAGACGTGAAGGACGGAAAAGCCATGTTCAGGTTTTCCGTTAAGGACAATGGCATAGGTATTTCAGAAGAATTTCAGGAACATTTATTTGAATCCTTCACAAGAGAGAAAAACTCTGAGGTGTCAAAAGAGCAGGGCGCAGGCCTTGGGCTTTCAATTGTAAAGAAAATTGTGACATTAGCGGGTGGAACCATAAAAGTCGAGAGTAAGCCGGGCGAGGGCTCCACATTTACTGTAGAAGTTCCTGTTAATGTTATGGAAGAAAAGGAAATAGAAAAATTCGTCCGGGAAATAAACAACAGGAAAAAAGCGGCCCGGGAAGTAACCCTTGAAGGCATCAGGGTGCTTCTTGCCGAGGATAATGAACTTAACAGGGAAATAGCGTCGGAAATACTTGCAGAAGCAGGTGTTATTGTGGAAACAGCATCTGACGGAGAAATGGCCGTGAGAAAAGTCAAAGAAAAAGGCGCGGATTATTATGACCTTATATTGATGGATATCCAGATGCCTGTGATGAACGGATATGAAGCAGCCGGCAATATAAGAAGGCTCCCTTATGGCGGGGATATTCCTATAATCGCACTTTCTGCCAACGCTTTTGAGGAAGACAAGCAAAAATCAATTGCGGCAGGCATGAATGCACATATAGCAAAACCAATTAACACAAAAGAGCTTCTTGATACGATGAGCGAATTTTCATAAGCGGGGGACTGGTCATGAATAAGAAGAACCGTAAAAGATACCTGATGATAATAATTGGCATAATTGTTGTGCTGGCTGTTGTGGGCGCGATTATTTTTATCATGAGCAAAAGCATAAACAAATCTGTTTATGAGGAAAGAAAAGAATTTCTGGACATCATCACAGATACCGCTGCCACCACGGTAAATGAAGATATTTCTATGGAATGGGAAATTGCGGACCTGGTGGTGGATCTTACTGAATACAATCTTACAAAAACGAAAAATGCCGAGGCGGCAATAGAAGAAGTAAAAAACGAACTTGATATTGAAGGCGAATATTTCTTCCTGGTTGATGACACCGGCAAGTATTTTTCATCAGACGGTCATTACGGAAAGCTTACAGACCTGACCTATTATACAGACCTTTACGGCGAAAAAACCGAGTATCTGTCCACGCTGCCGCATATGGACCAGGAAGAGACATTCCTTATTTTCAGGGCAAAGCTTGAAAATCCTGTAAGTGTGGCCACAGAGTATGGCGATGCAAATATTACATACATTTCCTATGCGTACGATATTACTGACCTGAGCCAGAAAATCGCGGGGCTTTTCCAGGGCGCCACAAATGTGTTCGTGTATGATTCAAACGGAGCCATGCTTTACAAAAATTTCGGTATCAGGCTTTTGATAGAGGGATATAATATTTATCCTAAATTTTCTGCTGCTTATCTGCCATTCGGAGAGGACCCTGACACACTTATTGAAATGTGCAAAAACAAAGAGGATGTTGTTATCGACATGATAATAGACGGAAGTGAGTTCTACTTCTGCTCGGCTCCTCTGGATGTGTCTGACTGGTCGCTGGCCTTTGTTGTGCAGGAGCAATATTTAGGCGGTCTGAATGAAAATTCTTTCTCCAACATAATTTTATATGTTGCCCTTATTGCAATTGTGTTAGGCGCAGCCCTTATTTTCGGCCTTTATATGTCGATGAGAAACAAGGCCACAGGATATCTCCTCCAGGAATCCAGAGAACTTGCAGAGGCTCTTTCGGAGGCATCAAATGCCAAGACAGACTTTTTATCGAACATGTCGCATGACATAAGAACCCCTATCAACGGCATTATGGGTATGACAAAAATCGCCCTTAAATCCAAAGGAAACCCTGACAAGGTTGAAGACTGCCTGCACAAAATAGACGGTGCGTCACATCATCTGCTGTCGCTGATAAATGATGTTCTTGATATGTCCAGAATCGAAAAGGGAAAAACCACAATAAAGAATGACCATACGGATATCAGGCTTATATGCGATAACTGCGCAAGTATAATAAGGGGACAGATAGGCGAAAGAAAGCTTGAATTTGTGACATCCATGAGTGTGAAACACACGAGGGTTCTGGCAGACGAGCTTCATATGCGGCAGATACTTATAAACATTCTGGGAAATGCCGTTAAGTTTACAAAGGACGGGGGCAGAATAGATTTTATCTGCACTGAAACAGAATGTGATAATGACAATGTGAAGTATCAGATTGTTGTAAAAGATAACGGCATCGGAATGTCCAAAAAATTTAAAGAGCATATCTTCGAGGCTTTTTCACAGGAAGAAAACAGCAGCCGCACAAAGTATAAGGGGACCGGGCTTGGAATGTCCATCACAAAGCAGCTTGTGGACCTGATGAATGGCGACATCCAGGTGGAAAGCGAGGCTGGCAAAGGCTCTGTGTTTACTGTAACCCTGACATTTGCCCTTGATAAGGAAAAAATGAATGAAAATGCCAAGCCAATGAATGATGTGAACATTCAGGGATTAAAAATCCTTTTGGCTGAGGATAATGACCTTAATATGGAAATTGCCAAAGAGCTTTTAGAGGATGCGGGCGCCATAATAGACCCGGCATTGGATGGACAGGAAGCCTTGGATAAGTTTGCAGGCAGCCCTCCGGGAACCTATGATGTTATTCTTATGGATATTATGATGCCTAAGATGAATGGCATCGAGGCGACAAAGGCTATCAGAAGCCTTGACAGGGAAGATGCCTTAAGCATTCCTATTCTTGCAATGACTGCAAATGCCTTTGATGATGACGTGAGGGCCACAAGAGAGGCAGGCATGAATGCTCATTTAAGCAAGCCTATCAACGTGGATGAAGTGATAAAGAATATCGCGTTCTTCAGCGCAAAGTAATAAAAACGGCACGAAGGAAACAACGGCGTTGTTTTATAAAAACCGATATAAAGCAATGCGGGATGAGGTGAATTTCAATGAAAAAGATAACTTTGATTTTATTAGGTGTTGTGATGTCACTTGTTTTGTGCGCATGTTCGGGCCAGGAAGTAAGCACAAAAGAAATCAAACAGGACGATTCTCCTATAACCATGCTTGTGACCGAAGGAAACGGAGAAGAATTCTTTAACACGCTGAAAGCTTCCGTGAAAAAAGATTTGGGTATAGACATTCAGTTTATCTACGAAACGAGCTGCGACCCGACAGACCAGGTGAGGCTGGACTTTGCAAACGATAACGTGCAGGCGGATATAGTTTTCACCTCGGCAAAGGTGGATGATGAATATCTAATGGATTCGTGTGTTGATTTTCTGACTAATTCCCATATTACCTCAGCCTTTACCTATAGCAAAATAAAGGAATGCACGGCTGACGACGGCGGCGTTTATCAGCTCCCTTTGTCCACAAAGCTTATCGGCATAACCTACAACGAGACCCTGTTAAACGAGCTTGGATATGATGTGCCTGAAACATTCGAGGACATGCTGGAGCTTAAAGAAGTCTGCGATGAAAAGGGTATAAAATTTGCTGTCACGGATTTCAGGGTGACAGGCCATGCCTTTAATTATCTTTTTCACACTATGGGTTCAGAGTGGCTGTCCACAATAGAAGGGACAAACTGGATAGAAAGTTTTATTGACGGCGAGGCGGATATAAATACCTTTAAGGAAAAGTGCGAATATTTTAAAAAATGGGTTGAAGCAGGGCTGTTTGGCAGCATAAACACGGATGTTGATTATAAGAACTGGCAGGAAGCAGGCGCCACAAACGAGTTCAGAAAAACAAGGGCATTGTTCTGCTTTGCAATTCTTAATTATTCGGACGGATATGAGGGCCCTCAATATGACGACGAGGGCAATGAAACCGGTGTTATGCTTAATGATGTGCATAAGACAATGCCGTGGATAAGTGAGGATGGATCTAACAACTGCTTCACTTATTATGACAACAGCTGGGTGATGCTGAACAATTCATTGCTGGAAGAAGATAAGGCGGACAAGCTCTCTAAGGCTTTACAGATCTTAGAATATATGACAACCGGTGAGTTTGCGGACTATACCACATCAATTTCGCAGGATATCTATCTGTCGCTTAACGACTTTAATGTGGGCGAGGACCGCTTCTATTATGACTTTGCCGATGAGATAAAGTCGGGCTTTATACAGCCGTGGTATTACAATTATTTTGATATTGACACCATAGTAAATACCGGCACTGAAATTGCGTCTTATATATTAAATACAACCCTTACAGGTGATGAACTTGTAAACACGGCTAAAGGATGCAACTATGCGGTGAATTTTGAAGCGGACTTTGACAGCATTTTTGAGGTGCTCGATAATAATAATAATAAGGAGAGTAATACCGCCGACAGTGTGCTTGGAACAATCGAAGAGACTTTGGGCATTGTGGAAACCGCAAGGCTCACTTCCATATGCGGAGCTATGAACCTGCAAAAGACCTTGGATGAGGAAGGAAATGGGCAAGTTGTTTCGGCGGCCTTGCTTCCATACGCAGAAAAGATAGAAGATATGCAGCCTTGGCGCGAGGTGGCTGTGGCCGACTCGGTATTATATCCGCAGGAACTTACAAGCGCGCTTATGCACGTGGGCATTCCTAAACAATGCGGCGATGTTGTGGGCATATGGATGACGGGCGCCGAGATTAAAGAAATAATGGAAAATAAATATAACCCTGCATGCTATTATGATGAAGGCGTTTATGATGATGAAACCTATGGCCCGTATTCTTATATCTGTGTTACAAAGGGCGGGGCAGAGCTTGAAGACGATATAGAATATCTTGTTTCGGTGCCTTATATGGCCCTTGAAAAGGATGTGTATGATGGATTTTACGATGCTGGAAAGGTTGTGCTGTCTGAATCAGACGGAAGCGTCCTTTCGGCCAATACTTCCCTGGGATTCGAGCTTTACTTCAGCGAACACCCTGTAGTTAATAAAGAAAATATCACCTGGGATTGATAATGCAACTTGTGTGTTTAAAGTGTTGACATATTTAATTATGGCTGTATAATTAACAAATGCAAAATATGCATTTTTAATGCATAAATATGAATAAAAACTCATTATGACAGGAGAAAAAATTATGGCATGTTCAGAAAAGAAAATTAAAAAAATCGTTCTTGCGTACTCAGGCGGACTTGATACTTCGATAATCATCCCATGGCTTAAAGAAAATTATGACGACCCTGAAATTATAGCAGTGGCAGGAAACGTTGGCCAGGCAGACGAGCTTGAAGGCCTCGAGGAAAAAGCATTAAAGACGGGCGCATCAAAGCTTATCGTGGCAGACCTTGTGGATGAAATGGTTGATGATATCATTATTCCGGCTCTTAAGATGGATGCAAAATATGAAACTTATCTTTTAGGAACAGCCTTTGCAAGACCTGTAATCGGAAAGAAGCTTGCAGAGATAGCTCTTGCAGAAAATGCTGATGCAATCTGCCACGGAGCAACAGGAAAGGGAAATGACCAGGTTCGTTTCGAGCTCGCAATCAAGCGTTTCGCACCGGGCATTAAGATCATAGCACCATGGCGCGAGTGGAGCATTAAGTCGCGTGAAGAAGAAATTGACTATGCTGAAGCACATAACGTGCCTCTGAAGATAAGCCGTGAAACAAATTATTCAAAGGATAAAAACCTGTGGCACTTAAGCCATGAAGGCCTTGATCTTGAAGACCCTGCAAACGAGCCTGATTATGACAAGCCGGGCTTCCTTGAGATGGGAATCTCCCCTGTTGCAGCACCGGATGAACCTGCATATGTAACGCTCAGCTTTGAAGCAGGCGCACCTGTGGCATTAAACGGCGAAAAGATGAAGGCTTCAAAGATCATCGAAAAGCTTAATGCAATCGGCGGAGCAAACGGAATAGGAATCATTGACATAGTTGAAAACCGCCTTATCGGAATGAAGGACAGAGGTGTGTATGAAACACCGGGCGGAAGCATTCTTTATTTTGCACATGAACAGCTCGAAATGCTTACTATGGACAAGGATACCCTTCACGAGAAGCAGAAGCTTGCAATCGATTATGCAGACCTTATCTACAACGGCAAGTGGTATTCACCTCTTCAGGAGGCTTTGACAGCATTTGCAAACGAATCAAATAAATTCGTTACAGGCGATGTTAAGCTTAAACTTTACAAGGGAAATATTATTCCTGCAGGAACAACATCTCCATACTCATTATATTCAGAGAACCTGGTTACCTTCGGCGAAAGCGATTATGACCAGAAGCAGGCAGAAGGCTTCATAAACCTTTGGGGACTTCCGACCACTGTTCAGGCTTTAAGGGAGCAGGGAAAACTTTAATTCATTATTACCGGGAGCAAAAATAATGCAGAAAATGTGGAGCGGCCGCACAGCCGGCGCAACAGAAAAAACCGCAGATGATTTTAACTCGTCGATACACTTTGATTCGCGAATGTACCGTCAGGACATACAAGGAAGCATAGCCCATGTGGCTATGCTTTCTAAGCAGGGGATAATAAGTGAGATAGATGCTGAAAAAATAGCTGAGGGCCTTAAAGGAATACTGGCCGACCTTGAGAAAGGAAACCTTAAGATAGACCCTTCGGCGGAAGACATCCATATGTTTGTGGAAACGATTCTCACCGAAAGAATAGGCGACACCGGAAAAAAGCTTCATACGGCAAGAAGCAGAAATGACCAGGTGGCGCTTGACACACGCATGTATTTAAGGGACGAGTCGGACGGGATAATTTTGCTTATAAAAGACCTTATCAGCGTGCTCACAAAAAAAGCAGAGGAAAATAAAGACGCGCTGATGCCTGGATACACCCACATGCAGCATGCGCAGCCCGTGTTTTTTGGGCATCATCTTATGGCTTATGCCATGATGCTTATAAGGGACGTTAGCCGCTTGAGAGAGTGCAGGGACAGGATGAACGTAAGCCCTATTGGGTGCTGCGCCCTTGCGGGAACTACATACGACACGGACCGGGAATTCGAGGCAAAGGAGCTTGGCTTTGAAGCAATAGCCCTAAACAGCCTTGACGGGGTTTCGGACAGGGATTTCTGTGTGGAATTTACAGGTGTGCTTTCGATACTGATGATGCATTTAAGCAGGCTTTCTGAAGAACTTATTTTATGGTCTTCATCTGAATTTGGTTTCATAGAGCTTTCTGATGCATACACAACCGGGTCTTCTATCATGCCTCAGAAAAAAAATCCTGATATGGCGGAGCTTTGCAGGGGAAAAACGGGCCGCGTTTACGGTGACCTTATGACTTTGCTTACGATGCTTAAGGGGCTTCCGCTGGCATACAACAAGGATATGCAGGAAGATAAGGAGGCCGTTTTTGACGCAGCCGACACTGCAAAAATGTGCCTTTCGGTTTTTATTCCTATGCTTGATGAAATGAAGGTTAGGTCTGAAAGGATGCTTGAAAGCGCTAAGAAGGGCTTTATGAATGCCACTGACCTGGCTGATTATTTAACCAAGAAGGGAATGCCTTTCAGGGATGCCTACAAGATATCAGGGCAGATAGTTGCAATGGCAATTGAAAAGGGCACAATCCTGGAAGACATAAGCCTTGATGAATATAAAAAATCCAGCTCCTTGTTTGAAGAGGATGTTTATGACGCAATAGACCTTAAAAACTGCGCCGACAGAAGGACGTCCCTTGGGGGCACCTCTCTTGCATCCGTGGATGCCCAGATAGCATATGTGAAGGAATTTTTATCAAAATAACGTGAGACTGCAAATAAGAAATGCTACAGTTGAATACGGGGCAAATGTGGTTCTTGAGAGGGTGAGCTTTGAAATCCACGACCGTGAAAAAATCGCGGTTGTCGGGAGGAACGGCTGTGGAAAGACCACATTTCTTAAACTTATAACAGGAGAAGTTTCTCCGGTAAATCCGGCAAGTGATGAAAGCTTTGCCTTTATTATGGCAGGCGGGCAGCAGATAGGAACCTTAAGCCAGATAAATTTTACCGACAGGGAAATAACCGCCCGGGAAGAAATAAAAAAAGTTTTCACGCCGATTTATGAATGCCGCATAAGGATGCGGGAAATTGAAAACCTGCTTGGCGCGAAAGGAAATGGCGAGGCTGATACAGAGCTGAACCGCCTTCTTTCTGAATATTCGGACCTTCAGAAAAAGTTTGATGCCCTGGGAGGAAATGATGCCGAACGCGAAATGGAAATTATGTTCAAGCAGTTCGGCTTTGGCCCTGAAGAGCTTGACAAGCCGATGGGCATGTTTTCGGGCGGGCAGCAGACAAAGATTGCATTTATAAAGCTGCTTTTAAGCAAACCCGACATACTTTTATTAGATGAACCCACGAACCATCTTGACCTTCCTACAATAGAATGGCTGGAAGGATATCTTAAAAAATACGAAAAGGCTGTTGTGATTGTTTCCCACGACAGGGCCTTTCTTGACAATGTGACCACAATTACCTACGAAATAGAATATGGCCGGATGAAACGCTATGCCGGAAATTACACAACCTTTGTACGCTTAAAGGAAGAAGCCCTTATAAAGCAGGAAAAGGACTACGAGGCGCAGCAGAAGGAAATAAAAAGGCTTTCCGACTGGGTTGAAAAATGGAAAAACACGCCTACAAAGGTAAGCACAGCACATTCAAAAGAAAAGGCGATAGAGCATATGGTACTTATAGAAAAGCCGCGCCGCTTTGACACCACCACCTTCAGGGCACATTTCTCGCCGCGCATACAAAGCTACAGCGATGTGCTTTCCGCAAGAAAGCTTGTTATAGGGTACGACAGGCCCTTAAGCGAGGTGAGCTTTGAACTTAAAAAACACGAGAGGCTGGCCATAGTGGGCGAAAACGGAAAAGGAAAATCCACTCTTTTAAAGACACTGACCGGGGAGGTGGAGCCGCTTTCCGGAACCTTTAAGGTGGGCACAAATGTTGAGATGGGCTATTACGACCAGCAGCGGGCCGTGATAAATAATGAGGACCCGGAACAGACAATACTTGATAATTTTTGGGATGAATACCCGCAGCTTAAAAATGAAGAAGTGAGAAGCACGCTTGGGGCATTTGCTTTTTCGGGCGAGGAAGTGGAAAAAAAGCTTGGCGTTTTATCGGGAGGCGAAAAGGTGAGGCTTTCTCTTTGCAAGATGTTTTTTACAAAGCCAAACCTGCTTGTGCTGGATGAGCCAACAAACCACATGGATATACTGGGAAAGGAAAGTCTGGAAAAAATGCTTACGGCCTATGAAGGCACGCTTATATTCGTGAGCCACGACAGATATTTTGTGAATAAGATTGCCACGAAAATTCTGGACATTTCGACAGGAAAAATGTGGGATGTGGAGGCCGGAGGAGACTTTTTCGGAAGCGATGAATATAACAGGCACTTGCGTGAAAGCGAAGCGATAAAGGATGATGCGAGAAGGACGCGGAATGATGCTGAATCATCTGCCGGGCGCGCTTCTAATCAGAATCAGGATTTAATAAAAAATCCCGGAAAGGTGCGCTCTAAGCTGGAACATAAAATAGAAAAGCTTCAGATAAAGGCAGATGAGGCGGGGAAGGCCGTAGAAAAGCTTAAAAGTGAAATGAATGACCCGGCGCTCTCGGCGGATTATGAAAAGCTTATGAAGCTTCAGGAGGAGCTTTCTTTAGCGGAGGCTGAGGAGGAGCGCATCCTGGAGGAAATGATAGAAGCCGAAGAAGAACTGGAGGGGCTTAAGTTGTAAGACAATCCCCCAGTTTTAGTGGGTGCCGCGGCGAAGCTTCGCCCGGTGCTTTTTTATTTTGAAGAAAAGCCACAGGCCGATGCCAACTGCGACAGCAGCCGCGGTGATGATTATGTATTTTAAAAGAACATCATCTGTTGTCTTCACAGAGAGCCATAAGCTGTTCATAAGCTGGTTGCCTTCGGTTGAAAGGGCAACAAAGCTTTCCCCATGGGACAATGTCTCTTCGTCCGGGTAGGCAATGTCGCTTTCGCTGACCTCTGGGTCCATATATTCTCTGGCTGCTGAAATAGGAGTGGAGTAGCCAAGGTATTCAAGATTCTGCCCGGATACTTCGGGCTCGCATAAAAAGTTTATGAAGAGCTCGGCAGCCTCCTTGTGCTGGGCGCCCTTTGGTATGCAGCAGGCATCCACGAAAAGGTTGAAGCCCTCTTCAGGAAAAATAAATTTAAGGTCAGGATTTTCCTCGGCCATCAAAAGATAGTCGCCTGCATAGTAGGCGGCAACCCAGGCCTCGCCCCTTTCCATTTTGTCGAAAATCTGGTCCATAACATAGCTCTGCACCAGATTTTTCTGTTCGATAAGCTTCTGAGTGACGGCATTCAGTTCTTCTTCGTCCTCTGTGTTGAGGCTGTAGCCTAAAAGCTTTTCTGCGATTGCAAAGGCATCGCGGGGGTTATCGAACATAAGGATTTTGCCGGCATAATTGGAATTCCACATAAGCTCCCAGCCGGTGGCGTCTTCTTCATTCACATATTTCGAGTTGTAGATAAGCCCGACTGTGCCCCAGGTGTATGGGACGCTGTATTTGTTTTCCGGGTCGTAGCTTAAATTCTTAAAGGAGTCATCGATGTATTCGTAATTAGGGATGTTTGAAAAATCAAGCTCTTCAAGCATGCCTTCCCTGATAAGCTTTTCTATCATATAGTCAGACGGAATTATAAGGTCATATGCGCCCGGGTCGGTCTGGAGCTTTGTGTACATGGTCTCGTTGGAATCGAAGGTCATGTAATTAACTTTTATATCGGGATATTTTTTTTCGAATTCATCTATCACATCGATATATCCGTCTGTACCGTCGGATATGTACTGGCCCCAGTTGTAGATATTCAAAGTGGTCTGGGCAGCAAAAGAGTCCTTTGAAAATACAAGGAGAAGGGATACAAAAAGAAATGCTGCGGAAATATATATATAGATTTTTCTGTTTTTCAGTAATGACATTTTGTTTGTTCCTGTCTGTATAATAATGTTCCGGTTTGACCAGTGTTGTTGGTTTATGATACAGCACATTAATGTTACTCGTGCGGATGCCGGACATGCGTATATTTTTTAGTGCTAAGTACTGATAAGCGTGATTTTAATTGCTTAAAACCTTGCGCTGCTTTGTTCTTTTGCCGCGTCCCTGAAGCACATTAACAATTATCATAAGCAAAAGGATGACAATAAAGAGCAGTGTGAACAGGGCATAAAGCTTTGGATGAATCGGCTTTTTGGTGTAGTTGTATATTTCCACCGGCAATGTAACAAAGCCGGAACCGGTTACAAAATAAGAAATAACGAAGTCATCCAGGGACATGGTGAAGCTCATAAGTGCGCCTGAAATTATGCCCGGCATGATTTCGTGGATTGTGACCTTGTAAAAGGCCTGGAAAGGTGTGCACCCCAAATCGAGAGCCGCGTCCGTTAGGTACGGGTTCATCTGCTTTAAACGCGGCATAACATTTAATATCACATAAGGGAGGTTGAACGTTATGTGCGCTATAAGAAGAGTCCAGAAGCCAAGCACCGAGTTAAGCTTTAAAATGGTGCCTGTGAAGGCAAACATGAGCGCCAGGGAAACACCTGTCACTATGTCCGGGTTTGTCATCGGGATATTGGTGAGGCTTAAGATAAGCGATTTCATTTTGCCATTCATGGCGTTTATGCCGACGGCTGCAGCGGTCCCAAGCAGCGTGGCCACAGCTGTGGAAGCCAGGGCTATTATAACGGAATTAAGAAGCAGCTCTAAAAGATCCGCATCTTTAAAAAGCTCTGCGTAACGGTCGAAGGTAAATTCCTTGAACACGGCAATGTCCGTGCCGCTTGAAAATGATGCAATGGCCAGAACAATAATAGGAATATATAAAAATATAAAAACAATAACGGTGATAACTTTGGATGCTTTTTTCATGGCGTTATCACCTCCTCGTCGGAGCTGCCGGTTACCTTGTTGGTGATGCCTATGCAGATGAAAATAAGTATCATAAGGATAAGCGACATGGCAGCACCTAAATTAGGGTTGTATGCCCCTTTAAACTGGCTTTCGATTATGTCGCCAACCATTACGGTGCCGGTGGAGCCGAGCTTCTGTGAAATGTAAAATGTGGAAACTGCCGGAACAAAAACCATGGTTATGCCGGAGGCAATGCCTGGAAGCGAAAGCGGCAGTATGACTCTTAAAAATGTCTGGGCCCTGTTGCAGCCTAAGTCCTCGGAGGCTTCTATTACGCGAGGGTTTATTTTTGAGATTACTGTGTATAAAGGAAGAATCATATAAGGCAGATAGTTGTATACCATGCCTAATATAACCGCACCCGAATTTCTGATGAGGGGCAGTGGGGAAAGCCCCAAAGAGGTAATGATGTTGTTTATTATTCCGGTGTCTTCCAACATGGCAACCCATGCCAGGGTCCTTAAAAGAAAGCTCATGCACATAGGAAGCATTACAAGAAGCTGCAGAAATCTTTGTGTTTTTGGCTTGCACTGGGCTATTGTGTAGGCAACAGGATAGCCTATTACCAGGCATATAAGCGTTGCTGCCACGGAAAGCCAGATGGAACGCAGGAATATCGTGGCATAGTCAACTATGCCTGTTATGTTTTCAAAGGTGAATGCACCTGTGGTGGAATCCGTGAAAGCATAGTAGATGACTATGCATAAAGGTATTACGGTGAATAACACCATCCATATTACATATGGAGTTGTGAGCCATTTCTTTTTCAATAGTTTTCTCCCGGTGTGTTTATCTGTTCTTCGGCATTGGCGATTTCGTCATATTCTGCGGAGTATGAGCTGTAGTCGCCAAAGAGACCTGAATATTCGCTCTTTTTCATAACATGAATGTCGTTTGGCTCTAAGCGGATGCCGATATAGGAGCCTTCTTTGTAGTAGTCGGTTGTCTGGATAAGCCATTTAAAGCCGCTGAAATTTACGATGGTGTCATAATGGACACCCTTGAAGGTCACATTTGTTACGGTGCCTTTTAAGGTTCCAAGTTCCGGGGCGACTATGTCGATATCTTCCGGGCGGATAACAACATCCACAGGCTCATCAGCTGAAAAGCCTTTGTCCAGGCATTCAAATTCGCGCCCGAAAAATTTCACTTTGTAGTCGGATATCATTGTGCCGTCTAAGATATTTGATTCACCGATAAAGTCGGCCACGAAGGCATTTGCAGGCTCGTTGTAGATGTCTTCAGGGGTTCCCACCTGCTGGATTTTGCCGCCGTCCATGACAACAACGGTGTCGCTCATGGTGAGGGCCTCTTCCTGGTCGTGGGTTACGTATATAAAGGTGATGCCTATATCCTGCTGGATTTTCTTGAGCTCGTTCTGCATATCCTTTCTGAGCCTTAAGTCAAGGGCACCTAATGGTTCATCCAAAAGAAGAACCTTTGGGTGGTTTACCAGTGCCCTGGCTATTGCGACACGCTGCTGCTGTCCACCGGAAAGGGATGTCACATCGCGGTCTTCGAAGCCTGTAAGGGAAACTGATTTGAGCATACCGGTGACGCGCCTGTCTATCTCGTCTTCAGGAAGCTTTGAAACCCTTAAACCAAAGGCGATGTTGTCATAAACATCCAGGTGCGGGAAAAGGGCATACTGCTGGAACACTGTATTTATCTGGCGCTTGTAGGCAGGTATATCGTTGATTGGCTTTCCGTCAAAAAAGACGCTGCCGCCCGTAGGTGTAAGAAACCCGGCCATTATGCGGAGGGTTGTGGTTTTGCCGCACCCCGAAGGCCCAAGAAGAGTAAGGAATTTTCCGTCCTCAATTGAAAGGTTGATGGAATCAAGCACCTTTGTGCCATCGAATTCCATACAGAGATTTTCCAAGCGTATAAGTTCGTTTGCCATGTTTTCTTCCTTTATGTTTTATTCACGAAGCCAAAAAGCCTTGTGATAAATTTGCCAAAAATATAAAGCGGGCGCCTAAGTATACGCCCGCTTATAAAAAAGGTCGAAAATAAAAGCAATAAAAATAAGGGACGTTATACGTAAGCTAAGCTCTGGAGAGCGTTGCCATCAATTATCTTTTCAAAGTGTTCTTCCATATAGGCAGCGGAAGCATAGGTAAGCTTTTCGCGCTTTCCGTATTCTGAGGCACTGATAAGCACACGCGTGTAGGTGTTGGAGCCGTTTTCGCCCCTGTTAAGAAGCAGATAGTATCTGCCGTCTTTTTTGCATTTGTAAAGCGAATTTGTGCCGCTGTACAGAATGCTGATGGTGTGGGCGAGAGAAATAACAACTTCAAGCGAATCAAACGAGAAGAGGTGCTGTTCTGAAGGCTTTTCCTTTTTTGAAGGAGCAGCTTCCTTGGCAGGTTTGGATTCGATAAGTGTGTTTAAATGTTCCTCGAGAAGTTCTTTTATGCCTGATATGGCTGAAACGCCGGAAAGCTTCGTGCTGCCTTCTTCGTTTTCATCCACTTTTGTGATCATGAGTATAATGCAGTCCATCGATACCGGGATAGCTTCGATCATGAGAGGTATGTCATTTGCTTCGAAACCGAATTCTAAGCTGGCCTGTTCCATCATGTCCTGGAAGAGGTCCTTGGCTTTTTCGGTGCCATAAGCAAGCTCGCCAAGCTTTAAGTGGCGGGAAGCTAAATCTGAACGGTTGAGCGTGCATTTTATTTGGTTTTCATTAATTCTTTCAATCTTCATAATATAAGAAACTATATACAAAAAAACGTAAAAAAAGTCAAGACGGACGGGCGGTAAAATCCGCTGTTTATAAAAATAATTGCTTGCATAGTAATTGCAATAATAATAAACTGAAAGGCAGCAGAACTGCCGTGCTTTTTTGCATAAAGTCAACCGGAAATAAGGATTACTCATCGGAAAGCATAAAAACACCCGGGCAAAATAGCATTTACAATTTTAAAGGAAACAAAAAGCAAAATATGGATACTAAGATAGTGAAAATAGGACAGCCTTGCGAAAGCGCCGGTGCGCCTTTTATGGATGCTGAAGACTGCGCCAAAGAGGCAGGAAAGCTTCTTTGGCAGGGAAAAATTGTGGCGTTTCCGACGGATACGGTATATGGTCTGGGGGCGGTTTATAAAAACTCTGCGGCTGTAAGGAAAATATTCGAGGCCAAGGGACGCCCTGAAAACAAGCCGATCAGCATCCTGGTTTCTGATATAGAGCAGGTGAAAGAACTTTCACCTGAAATAACAGAGGATGCGGTTAAGCTCATGAAACAGTTCTGGCCGGGCGCGCTTACGATAATATTAAAAAAAAGCGGCACGATTCCGGACGAAGTGAGCGCGGGCGGTGATACCATAGGCATCCGGATGCCGGACAACGAATTCACCAGAATGGTAATAAGAAATGCCGGCGCACCTTTGGCAGCGCCTTCGGCTAACCTTTCCGGAAAGAGAAGCGGGGCAACAGGAGAACAGGTAATAGAGGATCTTAAAGGCCTGGTGGATATGATAATAGATGCAGGCGCCTGCAGCATAGGAATATCATCAACAGTTCTTGACTTGACGGGGCCGGAAGTTAAAATATTGCGTGAAGGCACAGTGAGCAAAGAAGATATAGAAAAGTGCATAAATAAAAAAATAAACTGAAAAACATACAGACATAAATTCTAAAACAAAAAAGGAAACTCTCCGGATGACAGAATATCAGACAATAATTTTTCTAGATGAGGATGGAGCGAGGCTCAGCCCATATGCTGCAGAGGCTGCTAAGTATAAACTTAAAGAAGCAGGCCTTGGAAGGATAAATGTTTTTGCAAGGGGCGCTGTGGTGCTTTTTCCGGAACCTGCAAATCCGCTTATTGTGGAGCTTGCAGCGAAAAAAGGATTGAAACTTGCAGGATACAGAGCCAAGGCTCTTTCCGAAGATGAATTTTCCGACGAAACGCTTATTTTAAGCCTGGACAATGCAAGCAGGCAAAGCGCTTATCATCATTTTTCGGGAGCTAAAAATATTTATGTGCTGCGTGAATATGTGGGAGAGACCGGAGACATAAAGCTTGTATGGGGCGGCACAGAAGAAGATTACGAGGCCACTGCCGCTACGATGAACAGGGTGCTGGACGATCTTGTGAAGATGCTTTTAGAGTGAGGCGCGCGGCCGGGAAACGGGAATCGTGAACCCTACGGTAACTCTGTTTCCTGACAGGCCCATGTATACAGAAATTTTCAAGAAAAAAATAAATATAAATATCGGAGGACAGAAAAATGATAGCAGTGGGATCTGACCACGCAGGTTACGAATTAAAATTAAAGCTTATTGAACACCTTAAAAGCAGGGGCTACGATGTTAAGGATTTTGGTACGGATTCTTCTGAATCCTGCGATTATCCTGATTATGCAAAAAAAACGTGCAGGGCAATATTGAACGGAGAGGCCTGGATGGGGCTTTTGGTCTGCGGAACAGGCATCGGCATGAGCATGCAGGCAAACAGATTTAAAGGAATAAGGGCGGCAGTTGTGACAGATGAATTTTCTGCAGAGGCAACAAGAAGCCATAATGATGCAAATGTTCTCTGCCTTGGAGCGCGTGTGCTTGATTATGAGAAGGCAGAAAAGCTTTTGGACATTTTCCTTAATACTCCGTTCTCAAATGGTGAAAACCATATAAGAAGGATAGGAAAGCTTGATAAGTGAACCGGAAAATCTTAAAAATACCGGTCTTATTATTACAGTATTCGGGCACAGCTTGTTTGAAAAATAAAAGGGCAGGATTGCAGCCTGCCATCGAAAGGAAAACTGATTATGAGCAATAAACGTATGGATTATATAAACTGGGATGAATATTTTATGGGCGTTGCGAAGCTGTCGGCTTTGAGGTCTAAAGACCCTTCAACCCAGGTGGGGGCATGCATAGTAAGCCGCGACAACAAGATTCTTTCGATGGGATATAATGGCTTTCCAATCGGCTGCTCGGATGATGATTTTCCATGGGAAAAAACCGACACCACCCCTGAACATAATAAATATCTTTATTCAACCCACAGCGAGCTGAATGCGATTTTGAATTACAGGGGAGGAAGCCTTGACGGAACAAAGCTTTATGTTACTCTTTTCCCGTGCAATGAATGCGCAAAGGCTATTATACAGTCCGGCATAAAAACTCTTATATATGACAGCGATAAATATGCGGACACAGACGGAGTGATCGCATCAAAAAGAATGCTCGACGCGGCAGGGGTTAAATATATGCAGTATAAACGCTCGGGCAGAAAAGTGGAGCTTGAACTTTAAGCAAAAAAGCCGCGGTTAAGCATTTACGAAGGGCAATTTTTATAAATGAAATTATTCAGGCACAGGCCATCAACATATAAATCCTTCAGAAGAAAGGCGTTTTTCAGGGACAGGAAAAATCTTGTCATCCTGGGAGCCGTCTTTTTGGCTGTCATTCTGGCAGTTCTTATAATTGTCTTTTCCACATCAAAAAAAATACAGACTATTACATATACGGAAATGAGCGAATGCACGCTTCCGGTTATGACAATGGAGTATAACAACCGTCAGATAAACCGGCTTTTCGGTTACACCTCGGAAATGGATCCTAAATACATGCACGACTGCCTGTATGTGCTTGAAGACGGTTATGACCTCAAAATAAACGCGCAGACCTACGGCCTTACAATATCAGATATTTCTTTTTCACTATATGATATAGATGCAAATAATCTGGTGCAGTCCGCAGGCGCTTCGGAAATTTCCCAGGAAGAGGGAAAGCAGGTTTCGGCTGTGCTCACAATCGAAAACCTGATAGTGGAGGGCACTGAGTATGTAATAGATATCGTGCTTGAAAGCGACTCCGGCCAGAAAATCCACTATTACAGCCGTGTGATGAAAAATACAACTTCAAAGCTTTCAGAACTGATGGACATGACAATTTATCACCATTCAGCGATGTATGACGCGTCAAAAAGCGATTTTCTTACACAGTATCAGAACCCTATTTACAGGCTGAATGATAATACGAATTTCGGCTATATAACTTTGTATTCTTCTGTGTATGCAATGTGCTGGGGCACCCTTAATGTAAGCGTCATTACAGAGCCGATTGTGGAAATAGTTGACCTCGACAATGACATCGCATGCTTCAGGCTGGATTATCAGGTGGAAAGAATAAGCGGGGAAACCAGCGAGTATTATAACGTATCGGATTACTACAGAACCCGCCATGCGGGAGAAAATGATTATATTCTGGATTACGAACGATCTGCAAACGAGGTATTTATTCCTTCTGAGGATGATTTCGGCAACAAATCAGTTATACTTGGAATAGATTCGGACCTTACATGCGAGACCATGAGCAACTCCAAGGGAAGCGTTGACGCTTTTGTAACCGGCGGTTCGTTGTGGATGATGAACACGGAGACAAAGACGATGGAGAGAATATTCTCTTTTGAAAATGATTTTCTTGATGAGCGCGAAAGCAATGACAGCCACGACATAAAAATTGTTAACGTATCTGATGATGGGGATATACAGTTCCTGGTTTACGGCTATATGAATAAGGGAACCCACGAGGGCAGGGCAGGAATAGGGCTTTACCAGTACAGCGCCGAAGATGATGAAGTCCGCGAAGAGGTTTTCATACCGTCCGACCTTCCGTATGAGATAATTAAAAATTCCATTGGAAACCTGTGTTATCTCAACAACGATAACATACTGTACATAATGCTGGACGAATATGTTTATGCATTAGATTTGAATGAGAACAAGGCAAGTCTTGTTGTGCACGACCTTGAAGAAGGCAGCTTTAAGGTGGGAGCAACAGGAAGGATGCTGGCCTGGAATGATGAGGGCAGCGTAAATGATGCCACAAAAATAAATGTGATGGACCTTGAAACGGGCGAAACCTATTCTGCCATGGCAGAAGAAGGGCAGTGCATAAAAATACTGGGCTTTTTGAACACCGATACCGTTTATGGCTCCGGCGAGGCGGGAAATATTTATACAACTGCCGAAGGAAATGAATATCTTCTGATGGATACTCTTTATGTGGTTAACAGCAAAAACGGCATTCAGTCCAAGGAAAAATCGGATACGGGCTTTTATATATCATCTTCTGTTGAATATAACAGGGTTATATTTAACCGGGTGGTAAAGGACGGCGAAACCTTCAGACAGACAGAAGAATTCACATTATTTGCAACAGACCTTGAAGATTACAATCAGTCTTCCACATATACAACCTATGATGATGATAAGCGCACGATACTAAGCGTTGAATTTGTTACCAGAATGGATTCCGACAAGCCGCTTACACTGGCAGACGACGCAAAGGTTTTCTTAAGCAATTCCGAGGCTACGGATGTGGGCACAATGCTTACGGGCGAAGGAAAATATTATGTATATGCAGCCGGCGAAATAAAGGCAATATTAACGGACCCGGCGGAGGCAATAAAAACGGCCTATGAATGCACGGGCTCTGTTATCACAAACAAGGGCGGATATTTTTACAGGCGTTCGTCGCGTCCTTCAACCGTGGAGCTTACAAGCGCTTCTATCACAAATGCCGTTCAGAGCTACACAAACGAAAATGCAATAAATGTGACCGGCATAACGCTTACAGAGGCTTTGTATTTTACTTCCAAAAAGATTCCTCTTGTCTGGGAAAATAAAGACGGGACATATATAATTTACGGCTATGATTATTATGATAATCTTATGCTTTATGACATAAAAACGAAAGAAACATCTTTGGTGGCCTATTCGGACGCCGACGATGGCTTTGAAGACAGCGGAAGATTGTTTGTGGTGGAATAATATGAAATTTATATCATGGAATGTTAACGGAATAAGGGCGTGCCTTTCAAAGGGCTTTATGGATTTCTTTAACGAGGCGGATGCGGATATATTCTGCCTGCAGGAAACCAAATGCCAGAAGGGGCAGGTGGAACTTTCTCTTTTAGGATACGAGCAATTCTGGTGCGACGCCGAGAAAAAGGGGTATTCCGGCACGGCTGTTTTCACAAAGAATAAGCCCTTAAGCGTTTCATACGGGATTGGTGTGGACGAACACGACCACGAAGGGCGTGCGATAACCCTGGAATTTGACAGCTTTTATTTTATATGCGTTTATGTACCTAATTCCCAGGACGAACTTAAGCGCCTGGATTACAGGATGCGCTGGGAAGATGATTTCCTTTCGTATATAAAACGGCTGGATGAAAAAAAGCCTGTTATTTACTGCGGCGATTTAAACGTCGCCCATGAAGAGATAGACATAAAACATCCTGCGGCAAACAGAAACCATTCGGGCTTTACTGACGAAGAAAGGGAAAAGATTGGTATTGTTCTTTCGTCAGGTTTTGTGGATTCTTTCAGATATTTTTATCCGGATAAAAAGGATGCCTACTCGTGGTGGTCGTACAGATTTCACGCAAGAGAAAATAATGCGGGATGGCGTATAGACTATTTTATCTGCTCGGAAAAACTTAAGGACAGGATGCGGGATTCAAAAATACTGACAGAAGTTTACGGGTCGGACCACTGCCCGGTGGAGCTGGATATAGAGCTGTAAATTTCTTAAGGGCCTAAAGCAACTGAAGCTTGAGGGTATGTGCTGATTGAAGTTGGGGGCAGCCTTGCGATAAATACAGGCAGATAATATGACCGATAAAATGAAAAAAAATTATCCTGAAATACTTGCGCCGGCAGGAAGCTTTGAAGCCCTGAAGGCAGCGGTGAGTGCCGGAGCTGATGCCGTCTATGCAGGCGGCTCTTTTTTCAGCGCCCGGGCTTTTGCGGGAAATTTTGATACCGATAGCCTGGTGGATGCGATAGGGTACTGCCACCTTCGTGATGTGAAATTATACATGACGGTGAATACACTTCTTAAGGACGACGAATTAAAAAGGCTGCCTGAATACGTAGGGCCCTTTTATGAGGCGGGATTAGACGCTGTGCTTGTGCAGGACTTAGGCGCGGCAGCGGTTTTGTCGGAAAATTTTAGGGACCTTCCGCTTCATGCAAGCACACAGATGAGCATAAGCTCTGCGTATGGGGCGGAATATCTTAAGACCCTTGGTTTCACCCGTATAGTCCCGGCAAGGGAACTTAAGCTCCCGGAAATAAAATCCATAAAAGAAAAGGTCGATATAGAAATAGAAACCTTTGTGCATGGCGCGATGTGCTATGCGTATTCGGGAAAGTGCCTGTTTAGTTCATTTGCCGGAGGACGGAGCGGAAATCGCGGCCGCTGCGCCCAGCCATGCAGACAGCTTTATACTGCGGCCGGTAAACGTGAGCACGCAATGTCATTAAAGGATATGTGCGCGGTTGAAATTCTGCCGGAGCTTATAGATGCAGGGATAGATTCTTTTAAAATAGAGGGCCGCATGAAAAACCCTTCGTATGTTGCGGCTTCCGTAAATGCATACAAGCTTGCGAGGGATTTTTATCTGGAGCAGGCGGTTAATGAATCCGGGCAGGATAAGCCGGAAACAGAAAAAACAGGCAGCGGGTTTTCCAGCGCCGAAAACGAAAAATACAAGGCAATGGCCGGAAAGCTAAAGGACGAGCTGGCAGACATTTATAACAGGGGCGGGTTTTATCCGGGGTATTACCACACGGAAAACGGACCTTCTATGTTTGCTTTTGAAAGGCCAAACCACAACGGAACAAAAATCGGATGTGTGGAAAATGTGAAGGGCCCGGATGTTTTTATAAGGCTTTCAAAGGATTTAAGCGCAGGCGATGTTGTGGAAATAAGAACAGCTGCGGAAGATATTGAACTGACCTCAAATGCAGACGGGGCGGAAGGCGGCATAATAAGCCTTAAGGGAAAAAACATCCGAAAAATAAAAAAAGGAAATTCGGTTTACCGAACCAGAAATAATAAGCTTTTGGATGATATTGCAGAGAAAATTATCTCAAAGGAAAAACAGGTAAAGGTGAAAGCTTTTGTGAAAGCAAAAACAGGAAAGCCGCTTGAAATAACGCTTTTCGAGGGCTGCGATGGGAACCTGCCTTCTGCTGCTACTGTTAAGGGAGATGCTGTACGGCAGGCAGAAAAGAGGCCGACAGAGAAAAAGGAACTTCTGGATAAGCTTTTAAAAACAGGCGGCATGGAAATCTGCGTGGATGCGGCAGAAATCGAAATAGATGAAGATGCTTTTGTGCCGATGAGCGAATTTAATAATTTAAGGCGGAAGGCAGCAGAAGAATTCTGCGATATAAAAATTAAATCACGCAGCAGAATATTGTGATAAACAGGACGCTTCCTGTTGCGAGAGGAAGGAGCTTTCTGGGGCATTGGTTGTTCCATTGCGCGCCACAATTGACGGAAAATCAGTTTCGTAAGTGATGATATAATTATGAAATATACGGCAAAAGTAAAAACCGAAGACCAGCTTAGCACGGTGCTTGCAGATGAAAATTCAGAAGCACTGATGCTTGATTATGCGCTCATAAAAAGCATTCCGGCAATGGATGAGCGGAAGGGGAAAAAGATTTTTATTTCCATGCCCGAGGTTTTAAGAGAATTAAGGGCCGAGAGCGTGGCAGGGAATCTGAGGCAATTGTTTGAGGAAAAGGATTTTCCGGACAAAGGGCTGCCCGTGGCTTGCAGCAATCGAAATTTAAGCCGGCCGGACGGGGTTGTGATTAAAAATATTGATGAAATAGGATTTGTGAAAAAATGCGGCCTTTTTGAAAATGTGATTGGAGATGCTTTTTTGTATGCATATAATTGCCGCGCCGTAAGCTTTTATAAAAATGAATTCCCCGGCATGAAATTTATTTTAAGTGATGAGCTTACCGATGATGAAAATGCAGAACTTGTAAAGCGCAGCGGATTAAAGCCGGAAGAATTTTTTTATAAAATCTATGGCCACCAGGTCCTTATGGTTACCAACCAGTGCTTTCAGAAAAATTATGGCGGCTGCAAAAATGACGATGGAATTCACAGGGTGGATTTCTTTGACGAAAAAGAAAATAGATTTATTGCCGTCTCTAAATGCAGGGAGGGCGCGTGTGAAATATTGAGCGGAAGGCCTGTGTTGATGCTTGATAAGCAGAAGGAAATTTTGGAAAAATTTGGAAAAATAAATTTCCTGTTGGATTTTACAATTGAAAGTAAAAAGGAAACCGAAAGGATTCTGAGCCTGATTCAAAAGGAAAATCCGGAGAAGATGGACGGAATTTCAAGAGGACATCATTACAGAGGGATAGACTGAAACTTTAAGATGCGGCAAATGTGCGGGCAGGGAACCGCGGCAGCAAAGGCTCACGCGTGATTAAATAATTATGATAAGTATATTTTGTAAGACTGAAACGAATACATACAATGCCTATCACCTTGTGAAGGCTTTTTTCCCTGATGAGGACGCGGAAGTTATAAGGGATGAAAACCTTGAAACAGACGTGCTTGTTAAAGGCGAAGAGAAAATCCTTGTGGCAGCGGACGCGGAAGATAAACTGGAGCTTGAAAGGAAAATTTACGGGCAGCTTAAAAGCCTGACCGGAAATGAGCTGCCGTGGGGCGTGCTTACCGGGGTGAGGCCTACTAAGCTTGCCACGATGAATATTGATAAAATGGACGCAGAAAGCTTTGCGGGATGGCTTGGTACAGAAAGGCTGGTGAGCCGCGAAAAGGCAAAGCTTTGTTATGAGATAGCGCTCCGGGAAAAGAAAATAATTGAAGCGGCCGGGAGGGGCTTCAGTCTTTATATTAATGTGCCGGTATGCCCAACTAAGTGCACCTATTGTTCTTTTGCCTCGGGGCTTTTAAAGGACTTCGCGCCTTACCTGGATGATTATGTTGCGGCAGTTATAAAGGAGCTTGATGGAATAAGCCTTGAGACAAATCCGACTGCTGTTTATATAGGCGGTGGCACGCCTACGGTTTTAAGCGCCGGGCAACTGAAGAAGCTGCTGTCTGCTGTGAATAACAGGTTTTCCGGCTTTAAGGAATTTACGGTCGAAGCGGGAAGGCCGGACACGGTGGACATTGAAAAGCTTAAGGTGCTTAAGGAAAACGGCGTGACGCGTATATCCATAAATCCGCAGACTATGCAGCAGAAAACACTTGACCTGATTAGAAGGTCACACAAGGTTTCGGAGGTGAATGATGCTTTTTATATGGCGAGGGACGCAGGGTTTGACAACATAAATATGGATGTTATCGCAGGACTTCCGGAAGAAACTGAAGATGACATGAGAGATACGCTGGATAAAATAAAAAGCCTGGGGCCGGAAAGCCTTACGGTGCATTCGCTTTCCATAAAGAGAAAGGCGGCACTTGAAAAACAGAGTGCGGCAGGTTCTGTGGTAGAGGAAATGATAAGGCTTGGGGCTTTAGCGGCGCGCGATATGGATATGAACCCGTATTATCTTTACAGGCAAAAGGGAATAGCGGGGAATTTTGAAAACATTGGTTATGCGAAGGAAGGCAAAGAAGGGATTTACAATATTCTGATAATGGAAGAAGCGCAGACGATAATTGGCGTGGGCGCAGGGGCGTCCACAAAGATCCTTCTTGACGAGCCTGTGCCGGATCCTAAAAGAGGGGGCCGGCATATGACGCGCATATTGCATAAAAGCAACGAGGTTGATATAAGAAGGTATATACAAAAGTATAGTTGAATGGCAGGGGCCTTAGGGCGTGCACGAAAAATTAACGAAAAATTAACTTTGAAATTTGGTCTTGCAGTGAGGGAGGCTTTGTGGTAGTATACAAAAACCGCTTGAGATGCGGTCGTTATTTTTGTGAGTTTTAAGGGAATAATATCACAATTTTGAAAATCAAATATGCGGATATGGCGGAATAGGCAGACGCGCATGGTTCAGGTCCATGTGAGGTAACACTCATGCAGGTTCAACTCCTGTTATCCGCACTACAATAAAAAGCTCGTCCGCAGCTTTTTATTGTTTGTCGAGCCGGGCGGCTTTCAACACTCTCTCGAAAAATGCCGGGCGAAAGCAGCAGGCGTGCGGTCGGTAATCGCACTGCCACGTAAATATGGAGGAAAAAAATGGCTAACATTAAATCAGCAAAAAAAAGAGTTTTAACAAGCCAGAAAAGAGCAGACAGAAACAAGGCTATCAAGTCTAAGGCTAAGACTGCAATCAAGAAAGTTTATGCAGCAATAGAGGCCGGAGACAAGGCACAGGCTTTAGAAGCGCTCAAGCTTGCTACTGCTGAATTAGACAAGGCTGAAACAAAGGGCGTATATCATAAGAACATGACCGCACGTAAGGTTTCACGAATGGCTGTTGCAGTAAACAAGATGGCATAAATTAAAACACCGCCAGGCTAAAGAAAAGCATAAGGCGGTGTATTTTATCAGTTGGAATTTCTTTAAAAAAGGAGAGAAAAAAATGAATGCTTTAATGTGGTGCGGAATCGGCGCAGGCATACTCGCATTAATCTATGCAGTAATCCTTGCAGTTACGGTTTCCAAAAAGGATGCAGGCACAGACCGTATGAAAGAAATCGCAAAAGCTATTTCTGACGGCGCAAAGGCCTTCCTTTTCTCAGAGTACAAGATTCTGGTTATCTTCGTTATCGTTTTAGGCCTGATTCTTGGATTCGCAATCAACTGGACAACAGCAATCTGCTTCGCAGTAGGTGCTATTTTCTCGGTTCTTGCAGGTTTCTTCGGCATGACAGTTGCAACAAAGGCTAATGTCCGTACAGCTGCAGCTGCAAAGGCAGGCGGCATGAACGGCGCATTAGGCGTAGCTTTCAAGGGCGGCGCTGTTATGGGTATGTGTGTTGCCGGCTTAGGCTGCCTTGGCGTAAGCGCAATCTACTTCATCACAGGTGACGCAGATGTCCTTTTCGGCTTCTCACTCGGCGCTTCATCAATCGCTCTTTTTGCCCGTGTAGGCGGTGGTATCTACACAAAGGCAGCAGACGTTGGCGCAGACCTTGTAGGCAAGGTTGAAGCAGGTATCCCTGAAGACGACCCTCGTAACCCTGCAGTTATCGCTGATAACGTAGGCGACAACGTAGGCGACGTTGCAGGTATGGGCGCAGACCTTTTCGAATCATATGTTGGTTCCCTTATTTCTGCAATCACACTTGGTGTTGCATTTGCAGGCGGCGAAGGCTTCAGCGCATATGTTCTTCTTCCTGTTCTTATTTCAGCAGTAGGCCTTATCGCTTCTATCATAGGCACATTATTCGTTCGTACAAAAGAAGGCGCAAACCCACAGGTTGCACTTAACATAGGCACATATGTTTCAGCAGCAGTTGTTATCATCGTGTCTTTCATCCTCTGCATCTGCTGGATCGGCGATGTTATGCCGGCTATAGCAGTTGTTGCAGGTATCGTTGTAGGCCTTCTTATTGGTACTCTCACCGAAATCTACACATCAGATAAATATGGCTCAGTTAAAGAAATCGCACGTCAGTCTGAAACAGGTGCTGCCACAACAATCATTTCAGGTCTTTCAGTTGGTATGAAGTCTACAGTTCTTCCTATCATCATGATCTGCATCGGCATCTTCGTTTCATTCGCAGTTATGGGCGGCTTCAGCAATCCAGCAAGCGGTGTATTCGGTATTGCACTTGCAGCAGTTGGTATGCTTTCAACAACAGGCATCACAGTTGCAGTAGACGCTTATGGCCCAATCGCTGATAACGCAGGCGGCATCGCTGAAATGGCAGGCCTTCCTGAGGACGTTCGTGAAATCACAGATACACTTGACTCTGTTGGCAACACAACAGCAGCTATCGGCAAAGGCTTCGCAATCGGTTCTGCAGCTCTTACAGCACTTGCACTGTTCCAGTCATATGCTCAGAAGGCAGGCGATGCAATCACAATCGACATCTTAAGCCCAAGCGTAGTAGTTGGTATCTTCCTTGGCGGTATGCTTACCTTCATCTTCTCTGCACTTACAATGAGCAGCGTTTCTAAGGCAGCTAACCACATGATCGAAGAAGTTCGCCGTCAGTTCCGCGAGATTCCTGGCCTTCTTGAAGGCAAGGCAAAACCGGACTACACAAAGTGCGTATCAATCTCAACAAATGCAGCTCTTAAGCAGATGATAGTTCCAGCACTTATTGCTATCATTGTTCCTGTGGCAGTTGGGTTCATTCTTGGCATCGAAGCTTTAGGCGGCCTTTTAGCAGGCGCCCTTATCACAGGCGTTCTTATGGCAATCTTTATGTCAAACGCAGGCGGCGCTTGGGATAACGCAAAGAAGTACATCGAAGGCGGCAAGCACGGCGGCAAGGGCTCACCAGCACACGCAGCAGCAGTTGTAGGCGACACAGTAGGCGATCCTTTCAAGGATACATCTGGTCCTTCAATCAACATCCTTATCAAGCTTATGACAATCGTGTCACTGGTATTCGTTCCTGCATTCTTAGCAGTTGCAAACGGAGCCGGCTTACTGGGAATGTTATTCAAATAATATTTAAAAGCCAGAATGCTTATTAAAAAACGGAGCCTTGAAAAAGGCTCCGTTTTTAAATGGTGGTTTATATCCGCAAGATGGTGGGCTGACGCATATTTAATATTGAAAAAAATTTATATTGAAAAGTAGACGTTTGTTGGATATAATTTATTTTCCGGGATTGGGCTGAAAACATTTAAACCGGAACAAAGATTCGATTAATTTATAGATATAACAGTTGGCAAATTCGAAAGGAGATACAATGGCAAACGCTGATATTGGTGTGGATTTGGGTACTGCCAGTGTTTTAGTATATATTTCAGGAAAAGGCGTGGTTCTTAAGGAGCCATCTGTTGTTGCCTTCGACAGGGATACAAAGAAAATCAGGGCTATCGGTGAGGAAGCGCGACTTATGATAGGAAGGACACCCGGAAATATTGTGGCAATCAGGCCGCTTCGCCAGGGCGTTATTTCCGACTACACTGTTACGGAAAAGATGCTTAAGCATTTTATACAGAAGGCCATAGGAAAGCGCACTTTTAAAAAGCCCCGCATTTCTGTTTGCGTGCCAAGCCGCGTAACAGAAGTTGAAAAAAAGGCTGTTGAGGACGCAGCATACCAGGCAGGCGCCAGGGAAGTTGCGGTTATCGAAGAGCCTATCGCTGCCGCAATAGGGGCAGGCGTGGACATTTTAAAACCGTGCGGAAACATGGTTGTGGACATAGGCGGCGGCACAACTGACATAGCCGTTATTTCCCTTGGTGGTATTGTGGCCAGCACTTCGGTTAAGCTTGCGGGGGATGACTTCGACGAGGCCATAGTCCGTTACATGAGAAAAAAACACAATCTTTTAATTGGCGAAAGAACAGCCGAAGAAATAAAAATCCAGATAGGCACCTGCTATCCGCAGGGTGAGGAAATGACCATGGATGTGCGCGGCAGAAACCTGGTTTCAGGCCTTCCGCGTCGTGTTACCGTCACATCCACCGAAACAGAAGAAGCCTTAAGGGAATCTGTCGGCCAGATTGTGGAAGCAATCCATGAGGTTCTCGAAAAAACCCCTCCGGAACTGGCTGCGGACATCGCAGACAGGGGCATTGTGCTTACAGGCGGCGGCTGCCTCTTAAGGGGCCTGGAGCAGATAATAGAAGATAAGATAGGCATAAATGCCATGACGGCAGAGGATCCTATGCTGGCGGTGGCCATAGGCACAGGCATGTTCATCGAATACCTAAGCGGTGATAAAACGGTGGGTGGCTGACGGATAAATGGCTTTAGTTAAGGGCTACATCGAAAAAGTTATATTCAGTAACCAGGAAAATGGTTACGCCGTGCTGAGCCTTGACTCGGACGGCACAGAGCAGGTCTGCGTGGGAACGCTGGCCTCTTTTGGTGTTGGGGAATATATCGAGATGGAAGGAGAATTTGTGTTCCATCCGACCTACGGCCAGCAGTTTAAAGCCCAAAAAGCCAGCGCCATAATGCCCACGGACATAATAAGCATCGAAAGATATTTGGGAAGCGGAGCTGTGAAGGGCGTAGGCCCTGTGATGGCCACCAGAATTATCAAAAAATTCGGAGATGACACCTTAAGGATAATGGACGAGGAGCCGGAACGTCTTGCGGAAATAAAAGGTATTTCCATGAAAAAGGCCATGGAAATAGCAGCCTCACAGGAAGAAAAAAAGGACCTTAGAAATGTGCTGATATTCTTAGGCGACTACGGGATTTCAAATGCGCTGGCCGTGAAGCTTTATGGACAGTATGGCAATGATATCTATAATGTTATAAAAGAAAATCCATATCAGCTGGCAGACGAGGTCACGGGCATAGGTTTTAGAAAGGCCGATGAAATTGCATACAGGGCCGGTATAGACCCGGGAAGTGATTACAGGATAAAGGCTGCGATAATCTATATACTCCAACATGAAGCCGAAAATGGAAATGTGTATCTTCCTGACACGGTTTTAAAAGTAAAACTGTTTGAAACCTTAAGGCCTGAAACAGTGGATGGAATAGCATCAATTGAGGACCAGGATATAGAAAGGTGCCTTTCGGACCTCCAGATTGAAAGCCGGGTAATAATAAAAGAAAGAAAAAATGTCCGCCAGGTTTATTATTCGCTGCTTTATTATACCGAGCTTGATATTGCGCGCAGGATGAATGACCTGAATAAAAAGGGAAAGCTTTCGGACAAAAAAATAGAAGCGCGCATAGAAGAGGTTGAAAAAACTTCGGATATTACGCTGGACGAATGCCAGAGAGATGCCGTGAAGACGGCCGCAAATTCGGGCGTGCTTATTATTACCGGAGGCCCGGGCACGGGAAAAACCACAACCATAAATGCGCTTATAAAATATTTCGAGCCTGATTATCAAAACATACTTCTTGCGGCCCCTACGGGAAGGGCGGCAAAAAGAATGACCGAGGCCACGGGTTTCGAGGCAAAGACGATTCACAGGCTTTTGGAGATTTCCACTGAATTAAGCGACACCTCAGCGGGGGCCAGATTCAACAAAAACGAGGACTGCCCATTAGAGGCTGATGTGCTGATAGTGGATGAAATGTCAATGGTGGATATTTATCTGATGAGTGCTTTGGCCAGGGCAATCACGCCCGGCACCAGGCTTATTCTGGTGGGGGATGTGGACCAGCTCCCTTCGGTGGGACCGGGAAATGTGCTTCGCGATTTGATAGAAAGTGAACGCTTCAGCACTGTAAGGCTCACCAAGATTTTCCGCCAGGCAACGGAAAGCGATATTATAGTTAATGCACACAAGATAAACCATGGCGAAAAAATAGAATTAAAGCCAAACAGCCGCGACTTTATTTTCATAAAAAGAAATGACGCCGCCAGAATAAAAGGATGCCTTCACACGCTTTTAAGCGAAAAGCTGCCTCCATACGTGAATGCCCAGGTAAGGGATATCCAGGTTCTGTCACCGGTGAAAAAAGGCGCGCTTGGGGTTGAAAGCATAAACGTTTTCCTTCAGGAAAAATTGAACCCGCCGTCGCGCACAAAAAGGGAACTTCCGGTAAAAAATTATGTCTTCCGTGAAGGCGACAAGGTTATGCACATAAAAAACAATTATGACCTTGAATGGGAAATGCGGACGAAAAACGGGTTTGTTTATGAAAAGGGCACAGGCGTTTTTAATGGCGATATCGGAATAATAGAAAAAATAAATGAGCATACGCATATGGTGGGTGTGGCCTTTGATGACGGGCGCCATGCAATCTATGAGCAGGACATTTTAGAAGAACTTACTCTTTCTTATGCATCCACTATTCACAAGGCACAGGGCTCGGAATATGCGGCAGTGGTGATTCCTTTGCTTTCGGGGCCGCCGGCTCTTATGAACAGAAACATACTCTACACGGCGGTGACGCGCGCAAAGAGCTGCGTGGTTATAGTGGGGGATGAAAACACGGTTTACCACATGATTGAAAACACAAGGGAAATGGAACGCTATTCCGGCCTTAAAGAAAGACTGCTGGAAATATGACCGCTTCGTGACTGAAATTTATCGTAAAACGGATACAGACTTCATGAATAAAATAAATAAAAATATGACTGAACTTAAGTATTTGGGAAAAGCCCTGCTTAATGTGCTTTTTCCTGAAAAGTGCCCCTTATGCGGGGAAATCCTTTCAAAAGAAAACAGATCATCCAACAGGCACATATGCATGGCCTGCCATGGAAAAATAAATTATTATGACAACGGAACCGGAGCCCGGAGCCTTTCGCTTTTGAAACATGACGAGGCTGCGAAAAAAATTATCTACAATTTAAAGTTCAACAATAAAAGGGACAATGCTGCTTTTCTGGCAGACGAAGTGGTTTCGGAATTTGGCGATAAAATAAAGGCATTAAACCCGGATGTGATTGTGCCGGTGCCTCTTCATAAAAAACGTTTAAGGGAGCGTGGCTTTAACCAGGCAGAACTTATCGGAAGAAAAATAGCGGAGATGCTTTCGCTGCCTTTTGAAAGTTCCTTGCTTATAAGACAGAAAAAAACCATTCCCCAGATGAAGCTGAATCCCTTTGAAAGAAAGAAAAATCTTGAAAATGCATTTTCGGCGGACGGCACGAAATATTATGAAACAGTGCTTTTAATAGATGATATCTACACCACGGGAAGCACCGTTGAAGAGTGCAGAAAAGCTCTTTTAAGACAATCTGCCGGAAGGGTGTTTTATCTTACAATGTCCAGGGTGTGAAAGTTTTTTGAGGGTCTCTGAATCAGGCATGGAGATGCAAAAAAAACCGGCAAAACAAGCAAAAAAACAATCAAAATTTTCCTTGACTTAAAGGCCATCATTTCTTATAATGGCAAAGCGCGCAAAAACAAGCGTTTTGTTTTGTTGTGTGCAATAATTTCAAAGGAAAGGAGAATAATATGCCAACATTTAACCAGTTAGTAAGAAAAGGCAGACAGACATCAGTTAGAAAGTCAACTGCTCCTGCTCTTCAGAAGAGCTTCAATTCACTCCAGAAGAAGACAATGGATTCACCATCACCACAGAAACGTGGCGTTTGCACAGCAGTTAAGACAGCAACACCTAAGAAGCCTAATTCAGCTCTTAGAAAAATCTGCAGGGTTCGTCTGTCAAATGGTATCGAGGTAACAAGCTACATCCCGGGCGAAGGCCACAACCTTCAGGAGCACAGCGTTGTTCTTATCCGTGGCGGCCGTGTTAAGGACCTTCCAGGTACAAGATATCACGTAATCCGTGGTACACTCGATACAGCAGGCGTTGCAGACCGCAAGCAGGCCCGCAGCAAATATGGTGCTAAGAGACCTAAGGCCAAGAAGAAATAGTACCAAGAACACTTACAATTGAAGATGGTTGCTGGATAGCATATTATTTTTCAAATCATATATGTCCGGCACCGACACACAAAGTGAGTACCGATGAATTAATTTTTTAGTTAAGGAGGGAAGAAACGTGCCACGTAAAGGACATACCCCAAAAAGAGACGTATTGGCGGATCCGCTGTACGGAGACAAGCGAGTAACAAAGCTTATCAACCAGATCATGCTGGATGGTAAGAAGGGCGTAGCACAGAAAATCGTTTATGGCGCTTTTGCAAAGGTTGAAGAAAAAACAGGCAAGCCTGCTTTGGAAGTCTTTGACCAGGCGCTTAATAATGTTATGCCGCAGTTAGAGGTAAAGGCCAGAAGAATCGGTGGTGCAACTTATCAGGTACCTATGGAAGTTCGTCCTGAAAGACGCCAGGCTTTAGGCCTTCGTTGGCTTACAAATTTCTCACGTGCCCGCTCAGAGAAGACAATGGAAGAAAGACTTGCCAACGAAATCATGGATGCAGCCAACGAAACAGGCTCATCAGTTAAGAGAAAAGAAGATATGCACAGAATGGCAGAAGCAAACAAGGCTTTCGCACATTACAGATTCTAATCAGGAGGAAAGATGGCAGGAAGAGAATATCCGCTGGAGCGAACCAGGAATATCGGTATTATGGCGCATATTGACGCCGGTAAGACCACGCTCACTGAACGTATCCTTTATTATACCGGAGTGAACTATAAAATGGGGGACACTCATGAAGGTACGGCCACCATGGACTGGATGGAACAGGAGCAGGAGAGAGGTATTACAATAACTTCCGCAGCTACAACATGCCACTGGACTCTTGAAAAAGAAACTAAGCCGGCGCCGGGAGCATTGGAACACCGTATCAATATCATCGACACACCGGGACATGTAGATTTCACAGTAGAAGTTGAACGTTCCTTAAGAGTCCTTGATGGTGCAGTCGGCGTATTCTGCGCAAAAGGCGGTGTAGAGCCGCAGTCGGAAAATGTTTGGAGACAGGCTGATAAGTACAACGTTCCGCGTATGGCATTCATCAACAAGATGGATATCATGGGCGCAAACTTCTACAATGCTGTTGACATGATCAAAACCCGTTTAGGAAAGAATGCAATTCCGATTCAGCTTCCTATCGGGAAAGAAGATGAATTCAAAGGCATTATCGACCTGTTTGAAATGCAGGCATACATCTACAACGATGAAAAGGGCGACAATATTTCAATCACTCCGATTCCGGATGACATGAAAGATTTGGCCGAAACTTATCGTGCAGAGCTTGTGGAAAAGGTCTGCGAGCTGGATGATGACCTGATGGAAATGTACCTTGAAGACAAGGAACCTTCAACAGAAGAAATGAAGGCAGCCTTAAGAAAAGGCACATGCGAAGGAACAGCTATTCCTGTATGCTGCGGAACAGCCTACAGAAACAGAGGTATCCAGAAATTACTTGACGCAGTCATCGAATATATGCCGTCACCTTTGGATGTACCGGCAATCGAAGGCCTGGATGAGAACGGCAATACGGTAGTGCGCAAATCATCAGATGATGAACCATTCTCAGCACTGGCATTCAAGATCATGACTGACCCATTCGTAGGAAAGCTTGCCTATGTTCGTGTTTATTCAGGAACAATGGAGGCCGGATCTTACGTACTTAATGCAACCAAAGACAAAAAGGAACGCACGGGCCGTATCCTTCAGATGCACGCAAACAAGCGCGCAGAGCTTGAAAAGGTCTACTCAGGCGATATCGCCGCTGTTGTTGGTTTCAAAAACACATCAACAGGCGACACCATCTGCGATGAAAAGCATCCGGTTATCTTAGAGTCAATGGAATTCCCGGAGCCGGTTATCGAAGTTGCCATAGAGCCAAAGACCAAAGCAGGCCAGGGCAAGATGAGCGAGGCTTTGGCAAAGCTTGCAGAAGAAGACCCTACATTCCGTGCCTACACAAACGAAGAAACAGGTCAGACCATTATTGCCGGCATGGGCGAGCTCCATCTGGAAATTATCGTAGACAGGCTTCTTAGGGAATTCAAGGTCGAGGCAAACGTTGGTGCGCCTCAGGTTGCATACAAAGAAACATTCACAAAGATTGTCGAGGTCGACAGCAAATATGCCAAGCAGTCAGGCGGCCGCGGTCAGTATGGCCACTGCCGTGTACGCTTCGAGCCTATGGATCCGAACGGCGAAAAGACATTCGAGTTCGCTTCAGAGGTTGTGGGCGGTGCTATTCCAAAGGAATACATCCCTGCAGTAGGCGAAGGTATCGAAGAAGCTGCAAAGTCGGGCATCATCGCAGGTTTCCCTGTACTTGGTGTCAAGGCTACAGTGTACGACGGCTCCTACCACGAGGTCGACTCTTCAGAAATGGCATTCCATATCGCAGGTTCTCTTGCTTTCAAGGATGCAATGCAGAAGGGTGACGCTGTTTTACTTGAGCCTATCATGAAGGTCGAGGTTACTACACCTGAAGATTACATGGGCGATGTAATAGGAGATATCAACGGACGGCGCGGCAGAATAGAAGGAATGGATGATATAGGCGGCGGCAAGCTGATAAAAGGTTTTGTACCATTGTCAGAAATGTTCGGCTATGCAACAGATCTCCGTTCCAAAACACAGGGCAGAGGAAATTATTCTATGTTCTTTGAACGTTACGAAAAGGTTCCGAAGTCCATACAGGATAAAATAATTAAGACAGTGTAAAAAGGCTTGAAAATAAAGGCGATATTTAATATAATCTTTTTTGGCCTTTTTATACACGAGGATTGACCCATTATGGGTTAAAAGGGATTAAGCCCGTAACGGGTGTAAATTTTCAAGGAGGATTTTTAAAATGGCAAAAGCTAAATTCGAAAGAGGCAAAGCACATTGCAACATCGGTACCATCGGCCACGTTGACCATGGTAAAACAACATTAACAGCAGCAATCACAAAGACTCTTCATGAGAGACTTGGCACAGGCGAATTCATAGCATTCGATAACATCGACAAGGCTCCAGAAGAAAGAGCTCGTGGTATAACGATCTCAACAGCACACGTTGAATACGAAACAAACAACCGTCACTACGCACACGTTGACTGCCCGGGCCATGCTGACTATGTAAAGAACATGATCACAGGCGCTGCACAGATGGACGGCACAATCCTTGTTGTTGCTGCAACAGACGGCGTTATGGCTCAGACAAAAGAGCACGTTCTTCTTTCACGTCAGGTAGGCGTTCCTTATATCGTAGTATTCCTTAACAAGTGCGATATGGTTGATGACGAAGAACTTTTAGAGCTCGTTGAAATGGACGTTAGAGAACTTCTTGACGAGTACGGCTTCCCAGGAGATGACACACCAATCATCCGTGGTTCAGCTCTCAAGGCTCTTGAAGGCGATCCAGCATGGCAGGACAAGGTTATGGAACTTATGGATGCTGTTGACAGCTACATTCCAGATCCTATCCGTGACACAGATAAGCCATTCCTTATGCCAGTAGAAGACGTATTCACAATCACAGGCCGTGGCACAGTTGCAACAGGCAGAGTAGAGCGTGGTGTTCTTCATGTTCAGGACCCAGTTGAAATCGTTGGTATCAGAGAAGAAAACATGAACACAGTCTGCACAGGTATTGAAATGTTCCGTAAGCTCCTTGATGAAGGACGTGCCGGCGATAACATCGGTGTTCTTCTTCGTGGTGTAGACAGAAAAGAAATCGAACGTGGACAGGTTATCTGCAAACCAGGTTCAGTTACATGCCACAGCAAATTCACAGCTCAGGTTTACGTTTTAACAAAAGAAGAAGGTGGACGTCATACTCCATTCTTCAACAACTACCGTCCACAGTTCTATTTCAGAACAACTGACGTTACAGGCGTTTGCTCTCTTCCAGATGGCGTTGAAATGTGCATGCCTGGTGATAACATCGAAATGACAGTAGAACTTATTCACCCAATCGCTATGGAGCAGGGCTTAGGCTTCGCTATCCGTGAAGGTGGACGTACAGTAGGTTCAGGCAAGGTTGCTACAATCATCGAGTAATTGGTGCGCAACACGAGCCGAACAATAAGGCAAAATAAATATCAGGGGAAAAGTCGTAAGACCTTTCCCCTGTATTTTTTTGCCTTATTGTTCGACGCGAATGGTCACATTTTTTTCACATCGTCTACATTCAATTTTAACAGTTGTCTTATTTTCGATTAATTTACATTCTTTAAGCTCTTTCTAAGCATGTTTAGAAAGAGCTTTATTTCTGAACAATCAAAAATAAAATCAAAAGGAGGAAAAAAAAGTTGATTGAGGCTAAGCATCTGACAAAAATGTATGGCAGCCATGCAGCATTGTCTGATTTGTCTTTTACGGTCGAAAAAGGCCAGATTTACGGCTTTTTGGGTCCTAACGGCGCAGGCAAATCCACGACTATGAATATCATAACCGGATGTCTTTCTGCCACGGACGGGGATGTGAAGATTGGAGGTTATGACATATTCGAGGAACCTGAAAAAGCAAAAAAGCTTATAGGCTATCTGCCTGAGCAGCCACCATTGTATCTCAACCGTACACCGAGGGAGTATCTGGAGTTTGTGGCCGAGGCAAAAGGAATATCCAGACAGGAAAGGGACAGCCAGGTGGAGGCTGTTATGAAACAGACCCAGATAGAGGATGTCGCCGACAGACTCTGCAAGAACCTTTCCAAGGGCTATAAACAGAGAGTTGGAATAGCCCAGGCGCTCTTAGGAAATCCGGAAATAATAATTCTTGATGAGCCTACGGTAGGGCTCGACCCGAAACAGATTATTGAAATAAGAGAGCTCATTAAGAGCCTCAGCGCAGAGCATACTGTAATTCTTTCAAGCCATATCCTTTCCGAGGTGCAGGCAGTGTGCAACATGATAATGATTATTTCCAAGGGAAAGCTTGTTGCATGCGATACGCCGGAGAATCTGGAAAAACTCTTTGCCGGTACAGAGTCTATCGAACTCGTGATTGAGGCCCCGGCTGATATTGTTCCTGAAATTCTTAAAAATGTAAAAAACATAAATTCTATTAAGATCAACGAGCGGGATAAAAACAGCTCCGTTGTCTTTATTGATACAGACCCTGAAAAAGCAGATGATTTGTGCAGGGAAATTTTCTTTGCATGTTCTGATGTTAAAACTGCAATCCTTAGGATGAGTATGTCAAAGGCCAGTCTTGAAGATATTTTCATTGAGCTCACTTCTGAAGGACCGGAAGCCGATGGCGGAAAGGAGGAAAATAAGTAATGGCAGCTGTGTATAAACATGAAATTAAAACCTATTTTACAAACGTATATGGATATGTGTTCAGTGCGTTTCTGCTTGTTTTCGCCGGCATTTATACGATGGCATACAATCTTAAAGGTTTATATACAAACTTTGAATACGTTCCGGCCAGCATGTCCTTTGTCTTCCTGATTATTGTACCTATTCTGACAATGAGAGTGCTGGCTGAGGAACGTAAGCAGAAAACAGACCAGCTTTTGTATGCACTGCCTCTTGGCATGACCAGGGTGATACTTGGAAAATTTGCGGCAATGCTCACGGTCTTTCTTGTGCCTACTTTGATAATGTGTGTTTATCCGGTTATTCTAAGCACATTCGGAAATGTTTATTTTCCTGCAGCTTATGGAGCACTTCTGGCATTTTTCCTCCTTGGTGCTGCACTGATTTCCATTGGCATGTTCATCTCTTCTATAACAGAAAGCCAGGCCGTGGCAGCAGGCGTATGCTTTGGTGTGATGCTGCTTAATTATTTTCTTGCGTCCCTTGCTTCTTATGTATCTACAGAAGCCTCGGCCTCTTTAGCAGCCCTTACGATAATAGTGATATTAATAGCTGTTGTGGTGAGGATTGTGACAAAATCAACATTCCTGGCTGTATTGGTAGGGGCTGTTTTTGAAGCAGCATTAATAATATTTTATGTGGTAAACACTTCGGCCTTTTCCGGATTATTTGCAGACATAATGGAAAAGCTTTCATTGTTCGAAAGATTTAATGTTTTTATTGACGGCGTTTTTGATATCACCGGTATTGTTTATTTCCTGTCTGTAATTGGTATATTCCTGTTCCTTAGTGTTCAGTCTATGGAGAAGAGGAGGTGGAACTGATGGAAAATAAAAATAAAGGAAAACTCCTTACTTCGTTAAAATCAAAAGCATTTAAGGCCGGAGGCTACAGCCTTGCAGCAATTGCAATAGTAATTGTTGTTGCAGTGGTTATAAATATTCTTGTAAACGCACTTCCGGAAACAGCAACAAAGCTGGACAACACATCGAACCAGCTGTTCACCATTTCAGACCAGACCGAAAAGCTTGCGGCAGGCCTCGAATCGGATGTGACAATCTACTGGCTGGTGAGGGATGGCTATGAAGACAGCACAGTAAACCTTCTGCTTGAAAGGTATAGTGCACTTAGCAGCCACATCTCTGTTGTGAAGGTGGACCCGGATGTGTATCCTTCATTTGCAAGCACATACACGACAACACTTTATGACAACAGCCTTGTTGTAGAATCGGGATCAAAGTCCAGATATATAGATTACTACGATATTTATGTTTACGATTATGACTATTATACATACATGTATTACGGTACATATGATGTGAGCTTTAATGGTGAAAGCGAAATCACAAGCGCCATTGATTATGTTGTGAACGAAGAGCTGCCAAAGGTTTATATGATTAAGGGCCACGGCGAGAGCGAGCTTTCATCCAACTTTGAAACAGCAGTTGAAAAAGAAAATATAGATGTTGAAGAGCTTTCACTTCTGACGGCAGAAGAGATTCCGGAGGATGCATCCTGCCTGATTATAAACAATCCGACAAGTGATATTTCGGAAAAGGAAAGAGAAGTGCTTGAAGCTTATCTTGCTGAAGGCGGAAAGCTGATTCTTCTTACATCACCTCTTGAAGAGGGTGAGCTTACAAATATCGAAGCCTGCATGGCATACTATGGCGTGGAAACGGCAGAGGGAATAGCAGTTGAAGGCGATATGAACTATTGCGCATGGAGAACACCTTACTATCTGCTTCCGGAAATAGCTTCGCACACTATCACCCAGCCTTTGATAGATGAAGGATACTACGTTCTTCTTCCACTGGCTCAGGGACTTATTGTGGGTGATGCAGAATCTGATACGGTTTCGGTTACAAGCCTGCTTACAACATCTGCTTCGTCATATTCAAAGGTGGCCGGATATGAGCTTACAACATATGATAAAGAAGATGGCGACATTGAAGGGCCGTTTGCTGTTGCTGTTATGATCACGGATGACATAAGCGATGACGAGCAGACAAAGATATTCTGGGTTTCATCCGGAAATCTGCTTGATGATTCCGCAAACGAAATGGTTTCGGGCGGCAACCAGGATCTTTTCTTAAATGCACTTGACTGGATCTGCGATCAGGATGAAAGCACTATCTCAATTCATTCTAAGAGCCTTTCCTATGAATACCTTACAATTGACAGCGGAACCGCAAGCCTTCTGTCTGTGCTGATGATAGGAATAATTCCTGCTGTCTTCCTTGCAATAGGCATAATAATCTGGATCAGGAGGAAACATAGATGAAAAGAAGCAAAAAACTTTTACTGATGCTTATCGGGCTGGCTGTTATAATCGCTGCCTGCATCCTGGTGGTAAACCTTGTGCCGAAGGAAACTGAAGTTTCTGAAACCGAAGAAGAGAGCACGGTGATACTGACAGCATCGGAAGACAGCATAAAGACCTTAAGCTGGAACATGGATGAGGATACTATTTCTTTTGAGCATGGAGATGACGGGTGGACATATGCGGAAGACAGCGTATTTCCGACTGATTCGGAAATCCTTGAAACCATGGCCGATGCCGTAAGCGAGGTTACAAGCTCAAAGACGATTGAAAACCCTGCGGATTTGTCGGAATACGGACTTGAAGAGCCATGGAAAACTGTTTCCGTGATCCTGTCAGACGGCGAAGAAGACAGCGAAGTGACGCTTAATTTTGGAGATACAACCAGCCTTTCAGGCGAGATGTACTGCTCTTTGGGCGACGGGAACGTTTATCTGGTGGATTCGTCGGTTGCGGAAAGCTTTGAATATGAACTTCTTGATGTTGTGAAGAAAGAGGCTGTTCCGGCCATGGATAATGTGGAAAGCCTTTCGGTGTCTTCCGAATCGCAGACGCTTGATATTGAATATCACGAAGGAGAAGGCCTTGCCTACAGCGACGACTATGTGTGGTTTGAAAAAGACAGGACCTTAACAGAGCTGGATACAGAACTGACGGAAAGCTATATCGATAACATAAGAAATCTGGCATTCGGAGAATGTGTGGAGTATAACGCGGATGAGGAAGCTCTGGCTTTATATGGGCTTTCGGTCCCTGATGTGAGTGCATCTGTTTGCTATGTATCTTCGGTTGAAATTGAAACGAATGAAACAGATGATGATGGAAACCCGGTTTATACAACAACCGAGCAGGAAAACGAATTTGCAATTCTGCTGGGCAAGGACGATGATGGAAACTGCTATGTAATGATAGACGGCTCATCCATGATTTATGCTGCAGATGACGACCTGTATGATGCCCTGGCATTTACAACATCTATCGACCTTAAGCCGGACGAGGCCCTCCTTATGGACTGGGATGAGGTGAACGCAATAGATATTACTATCGATGGCGAGACCTTTGCACTTGAAAAAGTGACGCGAGAAGTAGTTGAGGAAGAAACAGAAGAAGCTGAAGATGCTGAAGAAGCAGATGAAACCGCGGATGAGGAAAGTGACGAAGCGAAAGAAACCGCAGATGAAGCTACAGACGAAGCAGAGAGTTCTGAAGAAAGTGAGACAGAGGACGAAGCGGCAGAACCGGTTTATGAAACGGTATGGCTTCTGGGTGGCGAAGTTGTTTATCTTGAGGGAGCGCTTGATATGATTTTGTCACTGGAGACAGAAGGGTATGCAAACGGCACAGAGCCGGAGCATAATGAAGAAGTGTCCTTTGTAATCTACCGTGAGGAAAACGAAGATTATCCGGAAACAGAGCTGATTTTATATGGCTATAACAGCGCATCATGTCTGGCTGTGCTGAACGGGGAATCTACGGTATTCGTATCAAGAGAGGATTGCTTATCACTTACTGAGGAATTGAAAGCTTTACTTGTTTATTAGAATATATCTCCTCTTACTGAAGATGGAACAGAAAGCTGCATAAGGCTTTTCTGTTCCATTTTCAATTTATGTTTGCTAAAATAAAGTAAAACACAAAAGGGGAAAATTGACATGAGCGTATCGGAAAGATTTTTAAAATATGTAGGTTTTGAAACAACGTCGAATGAGGAAAGCGAAAGCGTGCCATCTTCTGATAAAGAACTGCTGCTTGGAAGGTATCTGGCAGATGAGCTTAAAGCCATGGGGATAGAAGATGCCAGGCTCGATGAGTGCGGCTATGTTTATGGAAGCCTTCCTGCCAACAAAGAAGGCCTCCCGGTTATCGGTCTGATAGCCCACATGGACACGGCACCGGATGCAAGCGGAGCCGACATAAAGCCTGAGATTATACATTACGAGGGCGGGGACATCGTCAGGAAGAGCGGCGTGATCACGGATGAAAAAACCTTTGAATTCCTCAAAAATTATGCTGGGCAGGACCTTATAATCACAGATGGAACAACTCTTTTAGGGGCAGATGATAAAGCCGGTGTAGCCGAGATTTTTGAAACAATTGAATATCTTATAAATAATCCTGAAATCAGACACGGAAAAATCCTTATCGGGATAACTCCGGATGAGGAAATCGGCTGCGGAACGGATCATTTTGATCTGGAAAATTTTGCTGCTGATTTTGCATATACAATAGACGGCGGCGCCCTGGGCGAAATAGAATACGAAAATTTTAATGCGGCCACTGCAAAGATAAATATAAACGGTGTGGTTATTCATCCGGGCTCGGCAAAGGATAAAATGAAAAATGCCATTCTGATTGGCACAGAGCTTATGGATATGCTGCCGCCTGCAGAGACCCCTGCACACACGGAAGGCTACGAAGGCTTTTACCATGTGGTTGGATTTTCCGGCGTGTGTGAAAGGGCTTCCATGGGCATAATAATCCGTGACCATGACATGAAAAAATTTGTGGAAAGAAAAGCCTTTATGCAGAGCGTGGTGGACTATCTTAATAAAAAATACGGCGATGGAACGATAGAGCTAAGCCTTGAGGATTCTTATTACAACATGAAGGAAAAAATACTTCCTGTTATCCATATTGTTGAAAGGGCTGAAAAGGCAATGAAAGATGCAGGCGTTACGCCAAAGGTTCAGCCGATAAGGGGAGGCACGGATGGCGCAAGGCTTTCATACGAGGGGCTTCCTTGCCCTAACCTTTCAACCGGTGGAGAAAATTTCCATGGCGTGCACGAATTCGTTTCAATACAATCCATGGAAAAAATGGTGGAAGTGCTTGTGAACCTGGTGACCGAATAGTTCAGAATGGTGTTTGACATAGATGCATAACTCAATGACGGATAATTGAATTGGCGTCGTCTAAGTTATATTTTCTGGTTGAAAGAAGGAACTATGAGTTATAAAATAAAGTCAAATGGGCGGCAAACATAAAGGGGGATTTTATGTCAGAGGAATTAAACAAAAATGACGTGCCGGATGGCGCGCTTCCGCCGATTGCGGTAAGGTCAATCAGAAACAAAACTGCGATATCATTGAATGAGCCTGACCGGGTTCCTTTTATGCCATCAATGAACAATTTTTATGCGCTGCATTATGGAGTGAGCATTCAAAAATCCATGGAGGATGCCCGCTCTTTAATTATACCTTTAAAGAAATTCTGCGAGGATTATGATCCTGACTGGGTGTGGAACCCGATTCCATTCCCGGTTAAACCAATGGAAACTTTAAAACATAACCAGGCACGCTGGCCGGGAAAGTATCATAACCTCCCTGAAAACACGCCATATCAGTATGTGGATAAATCCTATCTTTCAGAGGATGACTGGGACGAATATTTCGAAGACCCGACAAAGTTCCTTCTTCAAAAGGTTATACCGAATAAATTCGGAGCACTTAATGGCCTTGGATTTATAAATCCATATGCCATGTGCAATCACGCAGTGCTGGCCTATGGGCAGTTCGCCAATCCTATGGTTTTGGAGTCTTTAAAGCTTCTTGCCCAGGGTGCGTTGGAAGTGGGAGAATATATGCAGGGCGGCATAGAGCTTATGATGAGCGTGATACAAAATGGATACCCGGTTTACGGCGGCGCTCCTGCCTGCATTCCATTTGACGATTTTGCGGATAATGTGCGCGGCCTCATGGAATTCTGCATGGATATGACGACGGATCCTGAATGCGTGGACGAGGCTGTAAAGCGCTGGGGAGATGTGTCCATACCGGCAGCAATCGAAACTGCAAAGGCTGCCCACTGCGAGGATCTGTTTATACCGCTTCACTGCGGCATGGATAATTTTATGTCGCTGGAAAATTATGAAAAGCATTACTGGCCGTCGTTAAAACGGCTTATAGAGGCGGCTGTTAAGGCAGATTTAACACCGATTGTTTTCTGCGAAGGGAAATATGATACCCGCCTTGAATGCCTGACGGATGTGCCAAAGGGAAAGGTGCTTTATAATTTCGAAAATGTTGATTTTAAGGAAGCAAAGAGAATTCTTGGCGGTTATGCTGCCATAGGGGGCGGCATGGATACACGCACGCTTATGAACGGGACACCTGAGCAGGTGGAAGAGGAAACAAGGCGTGCTTTGGATATCCTGGCGCCGGGAGGCGGTTATTTTATGAGCAACAGCATAGCTTTAGACGACGTGCCTGCGGAAAACATGCATGCCTGGAGAAATGCGCTGGAAAAATACGGCCGCTATAGATAGTATGAAAACTCAAAAGAGCCGGGCTTTGGAGCGGATTGCCGCAAAAAACAACACTGCGAATTGCGGAAACTGAAATCCGGGGCAGGTTCTTTAAGTGGGTAATCATAAATGAAAACATATTTTTAACAGGAGGGGCAGTATGAAAAAGTTATTAACATTCGTAACAGCTATTGCAGTTGTTGTTTGCATGGCAATGCCGGTTCTTGCTATGGAAGCACCAGACATATTCAGCGTTGGATATGGCGAAGCTTTTGACGGACCGGAAGCAGGAGTTGTAGAGGGCGAATCCTATATTGCAGAAGCAGCAGTAGGCGCATCAGCTATCTATGTATCAGGTGGGGAACTGACACTTGATGATATTTTTGCATATGGAGCAGGCACAGCAACAGAAGAGGACTTAAGCGCAGAACGTTCTAACCAGTATGGATATTGCGCAACAATCCTTACAAATGGATATGGCACAGAGCTTACACTGAATAACCCTACAATAGTTTCAGATCCTGAAAGCTATTCAAATGGTGTTTTTGCAGCAGCTATGTCAAAGATCCGCGTGAACGGCGGTACAATCGACACAAACAACCCACAGGGCCATGGTGTTGACGCTACATACGCAGGCAAGGTTTATATCACAGACACGGTTATTCACACAGGCGGCAGCTCATCAGGCGCACTTGCCACAGACTACGGCGGGGGCTTCATTCTTGCTGAAAACATTGACTGCACAACAGAGCTTGGCGGCTCACCTGGTATCTACTGCGCAGGTTCATCTATCATCATCTGCAAAGATTCTGTGTTCAACGCACTTAACTGCGAAGGCGTCATGAGCGCACATGACCACGGCATCACAGTTCTTGAGAACTGCACATTATTTGGCGAAACAAGCGCATTAAACGGCCACCAGGCTATGCCATCAGCTGCACAGTCTACAGGAAGCTACTGCTTCGTGTTTGGCGGCACACTTGAATCAGGCTCAGGCCCTATCATCAACGAAGAGAACGGCCGCACAGAAACCACACTTGTTGGTGTTGAGTGCATCTTAGGCGACTGCGATTATGTTATCCGCGCCGAGGATGAATGCTCAGGTATCTTAACAGTTAATGTATGGGATACAGAGCTTTCAGGCAATGTATATTGCGGCGAAGGCGCATCAGTTACTATCAACCTCTACGAAGGCGGCAAGCTTACAGGCGAAGTTGAAGGCGCAGGCGAAGTTATCATCAACCTTTTAGGCGGCGAGTATGAAGGCTCATTCGAGGCTGTTGAAGGCGAAGCTGATGTTGAAAAGCCGGAAGCTCTTGGATTTGATGAGTATCTTACAACACTTTGGGCAGCAGGTTCACAGAAATGGACTGGCAGCACAATCACAACTTATGTAGACAGTGTTCAGCCTATCATCGAAGAAGCATCTGCATTTGCATCAGTTGACGGCGAAGCAGCATCAATCGCATTTGACGTTACTGTAACAGATATTTCTGAAAACGGCGCTGATATGTCAGCAATTGACACAACAAGCGCAGCAGGTTTTGGCGATCCTGGTGAATCAGGAAGCGGCGATTCTGAAGGTGGCGAATCCGAAGGCGGCGAAAGCGCAGAGGAAGAAGCACCTGCAGGCGGCGATACATCCGACGCAGCTTATCAGGCATACTTAAAAGAGTATGTTGCAGCTATCCCGGCAGTTCAGGATAATATTGACGAGTTCAATGCTCAGATTGAATCTGGAAATTATGTTGACTTCCCATTAGAGATGATCTACACGGATTCATGGTTTGGCTATGCTGCAATGACTTATGATGAGTTTGTGGCAGCAGGCGGCGTTTATGAAATTCCTGCATTTGACCCAAGCTTAGCAGCTGACTGATTTGGCTTGACTTAACTTAAGCTTACAATTATGGGGGCTGTCGCTTTCGGCGACAGCCCCTTGTTTTATTAAAAGTGTATATAAATGATGTCTACCCGTTTTCATGCTGCCGGTCCGAAATATTTTAACCTTCCCTCGAGCTCAGATTCCGCACTTTCTAGCGTCTGCACG
>R07__coassemble_51_pt1 | contig 50832 bp, 42 predicted proteins | sample R07__metabat2_low_PE_052 | metagenome-assembled genome bin R07
CCAAAGCCCTAGCAAAAATGCCTGGGCTAAAAATGGATTTTGCTGAAGTGAAAAGTTTATTTCCACTCTAAAAATGGATTTTTGCCTTTCAGCGCACAAAAAGTGTTTCAAAATATCAAAACATGTGTATAATTATTCTGGCGTTTGAAATAGGAAAGTGAGCTGACTGTGTGGAGTGAAAATGAGAATAGGACAGGGCTATGACGTTCACAGGCTGGCCGAAGGAAGAAAGCTTGTGATAGGCGGCGTTACAATTCCATATGAAAGAGGACTGGACGGGCATTCGGATGCGGATGTGCTTTTGCATGCCATAATGGATGCTTTGCTTGGGGCGGCTGCACTGGGAGATATTGGCCTTCATTTTCCGGACACTGACGCTTCATATAAGGACGCAGACAGCCTTTGGCTGTTAGGCCTGGTGGGAGATAAAATAAAAGAGCAGGGATTTGCCATAGAAAATATTGATTCCACAATAATTGCCCAGGCGCCGAAGATGAGGCCTTATATAGAAGAAATGAAAAAGAATATTGCCGGGGCTTTAAATATTGAGGCCTCGAGGGTGAATGTGAAGGCAACCACGGAAGAAGGGCTTGGCTTTACGGGCCGGAAGGAAGGTATAGCAGCGACGGCTGCTGTGCTGCTTATATAGAATTGAAGTTAAGATGTTATTTCAAATATGTAGCAAATAGTACATTAAAAAATGTTTTATGTACGTGATTGCTTTTATAAAAATCATATCATTAATTGCAATATAAAATTGAAGGACAATGAAGCGTCAAAAATAATTTATATAAAGGATGAAGAATATGAGAGTTTACAACACTTTGAATGCAAGAAAAGAAGAACTGGTGCCTTTAGAGGCGGGAAAAGTTAAAATGTATGTATGCGGACCTACCGTTTACAATCTTATCCATATAGGAAACGCAAGGCCTATGATCGTCTTCGATACTTTCAGAAGGTATTTAGAGCATAAGGGCTTTGACGTTACTTATGTTTCAAATTTTACGGATGTGGATGATAAGATAATAAAGCGTGCAATAGAAGAAGGCATTCCTGCAGAAGTAGTTGCGGAAAACTATATTGCCGAATGCAAGAAGGACATGGCGTCGCTTAATGTGCGCGAGGCAACATATGCGCCGCAGGCCACAAAGGAAATAGACGGAATGATAGACATGATCAGCACGCTTATAGAAAAGGGTTATGCCTATGAGAAAAACGGAACGGTTTATTACCGCACCAGAAAATTCAAGGGCTACGGAAAGCTTTCAAAGAAAAACCTGGACGACATGCAGAGCGGTCACAGGGATATAAAGGTGAGCGGCGAGGATGAAAAGGAAGACCCATCTGATTTTGTGCTCTGGAAGCCAAAAAAAGAGGGTGAGCCTTATTGGAAGAGCCCTTGGTCAGACGGGCGCCCGGGCTGGCACATTGAATGCTCGGTTATGAGCAAGAAATACTTAGGGGATACAATAGATATCCACGCAGGAGGGGAGGACCTTATATTCCCGCACCATGAAAATGAAATCGCGCAGTCAGAGGCTGCAAATGATGCGCCTTTTGCAAAATACTGGATGCATAATGCTTTTTTAAATATTGATGGCTCAAAGATGAGTAAATCAGCAGGAAACTTTTTCACAGTGAGGGATATTATAGCAAAATATGACCCACAGGTTTTGAGATTCTTTATGCTTTCGGCCCATTACAGAAGCCCGCTTAATTTCTCATCCGAGCTTATGGAGGCTGCGAAAAACGGCCTGGCAAGGATACAGAACGCAGCATCAAATTTAAAATATATTATTGATAACCCTGGCACAAGAGCCGCAGAATTTAAAGAAGGCGAGGATAAAGACTTTGGCCTTGAATTTGCAGAAAAATTTGATGATGCAATGGATGATGACTGCAACACGGCCGACGCCATAGCAGCGGTATTTGAGCTTGTAAGAAAGATCAATTCCGAAATAAAAGATGAAAGCTCTGTAGCGCTGGCTAAAAAGGCCTTAGAGGTTATAGGGGAACTTTCAAATGTTCTGGGCATAAAATTTGAAGAAGAAAAAGGAAGCCTTGAGGAAGAGGTGGAAAGCCTTATTGCAGAGCGTCAGGCGGCAAGAAAGGAAAAGAACTTTGCCAGAGCCGATGAGATAAGAGGTCAGCTTGATGCAATGGGAATAGTGCTTGAGGATACAAGAGAGGGAGTTAAGTGGCACAGGAAGTAGAAAAATATTCATCGGCCGCGTTGGCATTTCTGGGGGACTCGGTTTTTGAGGTAAACATTCGCAGAAGTATAGTGGAAACCTGCAAAAAGGACGCGGGAGAGCTGAATAAAAAGACTAAGGCCCTTACCAATGCGAAGGCGCAGTCTGAAATTGCCGGCTTTTTGCTGGAACACTTAAGCGAAGAAGAAATTGCGGTTTATAAAAGGGGCCGCAACATGAAATCGGTTAATGCTCCTAAGAGCTGCAGCATAAGCGAATACAGGCGCGCAACTGGTCTTGAAGCCCTTTATGGCTACCTTTTTGTGACAGAAAATATAAAAAGAATTGACGAGCTGACTGAAATGATAATCAGCTTTATGGAAGAAAAGTATGGAAAAGCAGAATGAACTGATGGTGGAAGGCAGGAATGCCTGCATGGAAGCCTTAAAGGCCCATGAAAATATAGACAAGCTTTATGTGCAGGAAGGCCTTGGCGAAGGCCCAATAAGCCAGATTGTGGCTGAGGCCAAAAAAAGAGGCGTCCTTACGGTCTATGTTCCTAAGGAAAAGCTGGACTTTATGTCGGAGACCAAAAAGCACCAGGGCGTTATACTAAATTTATCGGCAGTGACCTATGCAGAGGTTGATGATATTTTAAAAAAGGCCGAAGAAAAGGGCGAGAAGCCTTTTATCTTTGTGCTGGATGGTATTGAAGATCCGCATAATCTCGGGGCTATAATCAGAAGCGCAAATTTATCGGGCGCACACGGCGTGATAATACCTAAACACAGGGCTGCTTCTGTGAATGCGACGGCTGCAAAGGCATCTGCGGGAGCTGTTTACCATACACTGGTTTCAAAGGTCACAAACCTGGCCCAGACCATAGATTATCTGAAAGAAAAGGGCATGTGGTTTTTCTGCGCAGATATGGATGGCGAGTGCATGTATAACGCAAACCTTACAGGAGCCATAGGCCTTGTCATCGGAAATGAGGGGGCAGGGGTGAGCCGCCTTGTTAAAGATAAATGTGATTTCACGGTTTCTATTCCTATGAAGGGGGATATTGATTCTCTTAATGCATCCGTGGCAGCAGGTGTGCTGGCATGGGAAGTTATGCGCCAGAACAGGGCGGCTTTATGTCAGAAAAAATAAGCACAAAAGATAAAATTAAAAATTATTTTGATATATTCTGGACGATGTTCAAAATCGGCATCTGCACCTTTGGGGGCGGTTATGCCATGATCGCCATTATTGACAAAGAGCTTGGCGAAAAGAGACACTGGATAGAGGAAGAAGAACTTCTTGATTATATTGCAATTTCACAGATAACGCCCGGTGTCATAGCCGTGAATGTCTCCACGTTTGTGGGAAGAAAAAAAGGCGGAATCATAGGCGCAATCTGCGCAACTCTTGGCTGTATAACGCCTTCAATAATCATTATTATGATTATTGCGGCCTGTCTTATGAATTTCAGGGACAATGAATATGTGGAGCATGCCTTTGCCGGGATAAGGGTGGCTGTGTGCGCACTGATTGTGAACGCCAAAATCGGTTTTATAAAAAAGACTGTTGTGGACTGGCTTACCCTTGTGGTTTATCTGTGCGTTTTTATTGTGGCGGCTTTCACAACGGTTCAGTCGGTGTTTATTGTTCTTGGCGTCATCCTTATAAGCGTTATCCTTACAATCGTGCTCGGGGAGAAAATGCTCACAAAATTCAAATTCAGAAAGAAAGCAGAGGTAGATAAAAAATGACTCTGTTTTTGATGTGCCTTGAATTTATGAAGACAGGGCTTTTTGCCATCGGAGGGGGCCTTGCCACTATTCCTTTCCTGTACGAAATGAGCGCAAAATACGGGTGGTTTTCTGTGCAGGATGTGCTGGATTTTATTGCTATTGCAGAATCTACCCCGGGGCCTATCGGCATAAACATGTCTACTTACGCAGGCTTTTTATCCAATGGGTGGTATGGCGCAATCCTGTCCACATTTTCACTGGCCCTTCCAAGTGTTGTTATAATATTAATTATCGCAAAGATACTTGATAAATTTAAAACAAACAGGTTTGTTACGGGAGCTTTTCATATTTTAAGGCCGGCCAGCACGGCGCTTATAGGGGCGGCTGCATTAAGCGTTCTTTTATCTGTGTTCTTTGACGTGAATAAAATCACCTTTGATATGTTTGGGTCTTTAGGGGAGATTTTTACGCATATTAACTGGATATCGGTTGCGATGTTTGCAGTGTTCTTTGTGCTTATGAGGTATGTGCTTAAAAAAGTCCATCCGATATTTTTTATCCTGGCGGCAGCGGGTCTTGGGATTTTGCTTAAGCTGTAGAAATTCAGGCAGACAGTCGGGCGGCAATCAGATAGTCATTTTTTCAAAAAATATATGTCATTTTTATCAGCAGTGAAAAATACAGATGGGGCAGTGTTTGAAAAATACTGCGCGCGCATGCTTAAAAGACTTGGCTACAAAAGGGTGAGGCTTACTAAGCAGAGCGGCGATAACGGGGCAGATATTTTGTGCAGGAAAGGCATGAAAAAATATGCCATACAGTGCAAGCGTCAGGAAAGAAATGTGAGCAACAAGGCGGTGCAGGAGGCCCATTCCGGTAAAGGCTTTTATGACTGCGATGTGGCTGTTGTGCTCACAAACAGTGCTTTTACGGAGGCTGCTAAAGGTGCGGCGGAAAAGCTCGGTGTTATATTATGGGACGGAGAAGAGCTGAAAAAAATGTCGTGGCTTGCCTTTGGCCCTTCGGCAGGCAAGGTGGTGAAGCACATGGCTGAAAGCAGGGTGCAAAATGGCCTTCGCATCATGATAACAATTGTTATTGCGGTTATTATAATTTTTATAACTTTGCTTGTACTTAAACACTTTTCTGTGATATAATTCAGAGGAAATGCGGGCGTAGTTCATCGGTAGAACGCGAGCTTCCCAAGCTCGAGAGGCGGGTTCGATTCCCGTCGCCCGCTTGTTTGTATCCTTGTTTTTTATCGGGTAAATAATAGTGATTACATCAAAAGTTGATTTGCATATGCACAGCACAGCCTCGGACGGGATAGACACCCCAGAAGAGCTCCTTGGCAAAATAATAAGCATGGGCATAAAGACCTTTGCTTTGGCAGACCACGATACGATAAAGGGTGACTTTGTGATGCTTAAGGACCGGCGAATAAAAGAAGCCGGCATAAAATTCTTCCCGGCAATAGAATTTTCCTGTCAGGGAAATCAGGTGAAAAGCCATGTGCTTGGGTATGGGTGCGACCTGTCAAACAAACAATTCCTGGAAACCATAAACGAGGTATCACAGCTTCGAATTCTTAAACATATGGCAAGGCTTGAACGCCTAAAAAACGAATTCAGGATTGAATTTCCAAAAGAATCCATAGAACATTTTAATACAATAGATTCAGTTGGAAAGCCGCATATTGCAGAGGAAATGCTGAGGCTTGGGTTCACAAAATCCATGGAAGAGGGCATGAAAATGCTTTCGGATAAAAATTCCAAATCAATCAGGGTTTATACAAAGGATGCAATAGACGCGATTCATGCGGCAGGCGGAATTGCTGTGTGGGCGCACCCGTTAGGCGGAGAGGGAGCAGTGCATTATTTGCGGGATGAACTCCTGGAAAAGCTGAAAATACAGATGGAATTCGGCATAGACGGGCTGGAATGCTATTATTCAAGATATAGCATAGAAGAAATGAAAATGCTTGTGGAAATCGCAAAGGAAAGAGGGCTTTTGATAAGCGGCGGAAGTGATTACCATGGGCCTATAAAGACTATATCCCCGGGTGAATTGTGTGCTGATGACCTGGAAGTAAAAGAAGAAAATCTTACACTTATCGCTGAACTCGAAAAAAGGAGAAATGCATAGTTATGGAAATAAAATCTTCAAATGATGGCAAAATACTGAAATTATATTTTTGCGGCAGGGTTGATTCTACAAATGCGTCCGAGGCGGAAACCCTGGCAGATAAAATATGTAACGAAGAAACCTATGAAAATATCGTATTGGATTTTGATGATCTTGAATATATTTCAAGCGCGGGCTTAAGAATTATTTTAAAGCTCAAAAAAGCATCGCCGGATATTAAAATAATAAACGCAAACAATGAAGTGTTTGAAATACTTGAAATGACCGGCTTTGCTGAAATAATTCCTGTTCAAAAGGCCTATAAAAAGGTATCGGTTAAGGGCTGCGAATGCGTAGGCAGGGGCGCTAAAGGTGCTGTGTACAGGCTGAATGGCGACACCGTTGTGAAGGTTTATTTCAGTTCGGATTCGCTTGCCGCCATAAAAAACGAGCATCGGCTTGCTAAAAAAGCATTTGTCCTTGGAATACCTACGGCGATTTCTTTTGATGTGGTTATGGCGGATGGAAAGCTTGGCTCAATGTTTGAGCTGCTTGACGCAAAATCATTTTCTCAAATTGTGAGGGAAAATCCTGCATGCGCGGAAGATTATGCAAACCAGATGGCAGATCTTCTGAAAACTATTCATGAAACTATTGTTGGCAAAGATGATATGCCGGACGCAAAAGACTATGCAAGGAAATGGCTTTCGGCTGATGAACCTTATTTTACGGACGAGGTTAACCGGAAGCTGAAAAAACTGGTTGATGAAACGCCGGATACGTTAAATATGCTTCATATGGATTTTCATTCCAACAATATTATGCTTCAGAAGGGCGAAGCTCTTTTAATAGATATGGATACTTTGTCCCACGGGTATAAAATATTTGAGTTGGCAAATGTTTATATAACATACGTGGCATTTGGAGTTGTAGAACCAAAAATCGTGGAAAACTTTGTCGGCCTTGATTATGAAACAGCAAAGAAAATGTGGTACCATTTCATAAGACGTTATCTTGGCACGGAGGATGAAGAGACAGTATCCGATGTGGAAAACAAGGTAGAGCTCATGGCACTTGCAAGGCTTTTAAGGCACACGGTAAAACGTGATACCACATCGGACGAAGCAAAGAAAACCATTGCCTATGTTCAGGAAAGAGTGCCTTACCTGCTTGGCAAAGTGGACAGCCTGGAATTTTGATATCAGAAACATCACCATATAAAAAATGCATATTATGCCCTAAAAGCTGCGGAGTGGACCGGACTGTGTCTGACGGCCGGTGTGGCTTTGGCAGCACATTGAATGTAGCCCTTAAGGGGCTTCATTTTTATGAGGAACCTTTTTTGTCGGGAACTAATGGTTCGGGTACGGTGTTTTTCTCGGGCTGCTCGCTGGGGTGTGTTTATTGCCAGAATTATAAAATTTCACACGAAAAATTCGGATTGGAAATAAGCATCGAAAGACTTGCTGAAATTTTCCTGGAGCAAAAAGAGCGCGGCGCCCATAATATAAATCTTGTGACGGGAAGCCATTTTGTGCCGTCTATTTACAAAGCCCTTCAGGCGGCAAGGCATAAAGGACTTGATATTCCCGTAATCTGGAATTCATCTGCTTATGAAAAGCCGGAAACACTTGAAATGCTGAAAGACCTTGTGGATATATGGCTTCCTGATTTAAAAACGCTCTCGAAGGCGCTTGCGAAAAGATTTATGAATGCGCCGGATTACCCGGATGCTGCAAAGGCAGCAATTGATTTTATGGTAAAAAATTCGGCCGGGAATGTTTTTGAAAATTATGATGCTGCTGAAAGCAGAAGCCTTACCTTAAATTGCGGCGTTCAAAGCTCAGAACAGCCCAAGGAGTACGAGGGCGAAGGCGTTCTTATGAAAAGCGGTGTTGTTGTGAGGCATCTTGTTATCCCCGGCCATGCTGATGATTCTAAGGCTGTGCTTAGGTATCTTTACGAAAATTATGGCGATGACATATGGATATCGCTTATGAGCCAGTATACCCCGGTGGGATTTTTTGCTGATAAAAAGAATGATGACGGCACATATCCGGAGCTTTTTAAAAAGGTGTCCAGGGATGAGTACGACGATGTTGTTGACTATGCGATATCGCTTGGTATTGAAAAGTGCATGATACAGGAAGAGGATGTGGCAAACGAAAGCTTTATACCGGATTTTGACGGAAGCGGCGTGGCTAAAAAAAGTCAGTTTGAAATTAATGCACTAAGTTTAAACTGTAGAAAATAAGATAGATAGTGTAAAATGGTCTATGAAAAATCGGACCAAAGAAAAACATTAAAAATTATGAGAAAGGAATGAACATGGAGAAGAAATTTATTGTATGTACTGATTCTGGCTGTGACCTTGATATTTCGGTCTTAAATGAAAATGAGATTTTTGCATTTCCGCTCAAGTATGAATTAAATGGAAACATTATTGACGATACCATGAAGCAGGAGGACTGCCACAAATTTTATGACGGCATGAGAGAAGGCGATTGCCCTAAGACCAGCCAGATAAATCCGCAGCAGTTTATGGACTTTTGGAAAGCGATTGTGGAGGAAAACCATCTGCCGATTGTCCACATCTCCTTAGGAAGCGGTGTTTCGGGAACGTATAATAACGGTGTGATGGCAGCAGAGGATATTAAAGAAGAACTGCCTGAGGCAGAAATATATGTTGTGGATTCCACACTTTGTTCGGTGGGCTATGGCATGCTGGCTTTGGAAGCCGCCCGCATGAGGGACGAAGGAATGGAAGCTTTAGAATGCGTGGAGTGGCTTAACGCAAATAAGGGCAGAATAAATACATGGTATACAACAGATGAGCTTAAATACCTTTACAGAAGCGGCCGCGTAAGCAAGCTCGGCGCAATCGTGGGTGATGTGCTTAATATCTGCCCGATTTTAAACCTGGATCTTGAAGGGCATCTTATTGTCCAGGAAAAAGTAAGGGGCCTTAAAAAGACACTGCGGAGAATTTATGAAATCGTTGATGGCCTGGTGGAAAATCCGGAAGAACAGGTTGTTTATGTATGCCATTCCGATATCCCTGAGCAGGCCATGAAGTGGGGAGAGGAAATAAAAGAAAAGTATGGCTTTAAAGAAGTGCGCTACACTTATATCGGGCCAACAATCGGATCCAACTGCGGCCCGGGCCTGATGGCGCTTTTCTTCTGGGGCAAGGAAAGGAACATGGACGGATATAAGGGATGAGCAGTATTTTCGTTACGGTGATTTGTGCAAAAGAGGCTGCGTGTAACTTCAACTTTAGCAGTTCGCAGACATTCTAAAAATAGATGAAAGCTGAAGTGGGCGTGCCTTTAAGAATAAACAGAAAGGAAGAATGTTATGAAAAAACTTTACAGATTTATGGGGATTATTCTGGCGTTAATGCTTGCCGTATCATTATTGGCAATGACTGCCTTTGCCGGTGAAAGCGAAGGCGAATCAGCAGGCGGAGAAAGTGCTTCGGCAGAAGGCGGATCAGAAGGCGGTGGCGCCGGAGGCGGAGGCGGCGCAGGCTCTGCCGGACAGGAATTTGGAACCTTTGATGAAGTAAGAGAAGCCGCAGGCGTTATAATAGAAAACGGCGAAGTTACTATATCTGAAAACTTTAACGGAAGCATCTCCGGTGACATTACGGCAGATGGGATGAATGGGGCCGAAATAAGCGCTGAAGAGGCCAATGGCGTCGCAATTACACTTTCAGCTGAAGATGATGTGTATGTAATCGAAAACTCGAATATAAGCGCATCTGCAGGCTTATTAAACAATGACCTTGGCTATGAGGCAGCATATGGCGTGGGAATCGGCGTCAAAACAGGTGAACTGTGGATTAAAAACAGCACGATATCATCTGAAGGCGCAAGGTCTACACCTGTTTATATGTTCAGCACCAGCAGCCCGGAAGCAACCTCACTTGTGGTAGTAGATTCCACGATAAAAACCCATACAGACAAGGCTGATATATGGATGCCGCCGTTTAAGCTTCTTGCAGGCGGAAGCAGGGCAACACTTCTTATGACGAGAAATAACAGCTGGTTTGTAAACAGCCAGCTGGAGTCAAACAACTGGGGTGCTTTTTCACAGGATTCTGTGGACGCAATTACTTATGCGATAAACTCCACGGGAACTGCAACTGAGGCAGGATATGGAATATACCTTACATATGGCCTTAAGCTTTATGCCAGCCAGCTTTATGGCGGCCAGTATGGCGCTTTTATGTGCGGAACCTCGCTGATTGAAACAGGAACGGCAGAGGATTGCATGGAAGATGCAGATGCCATGAGCAAAACCCCTGATTATGAGGTACGCGACGAAGAAACAATTATTGCAGGCCCATTTAATGCAATAGTTGTGCATAACAGCCTTCCAAGCCTCGACATGGTGGCTGAAGGCAATTTCAAGGATGCGATTCTTTCAACCATGGTTGAGGACCTTCCGGAAAATGTAACCCCAATGGAGGCAGACGATGAGTTCTTTATGAATGCAGATGCTCCGTTTGGCGTGGGAAGCGGTTCGGCATATTTCTATAATAAAAACCTTTATGGTTCGCTGATTCTCGTTCGCTCCATGAATGCGGATTTCACATTTGACAATACAGATGCAAGAACGTCAAATGGTGTCCTTTGCCAGACTGTTGTCACCTTTGACCCGCCATCGGCATCCGGATACTTAAGTGCCGGACAGGGCGATGACCTTCCTGGTGTTTCACTGACATTTAAGAATGGCGAATATACAGGCGATATTCTGCATCAGGATTACCAGAGAAAAATGTCTGTGGCAGTTTCAGAAGGCGCTGTCCTTAATGGCGCAATAGTGTCAGGAACTTATCAGGGCTGGAATGACCTTTGGAGCGAGGAAAATCTTCTGAAGGTTCTTGAAGAAGACGGATATAGCGAAGTTCCGTTTGCAAGCGAGACCTGGGCAGCAGATGTTCAGGAAAACCTGATTCTGGCTGATGATGCTGAGTATGCAGAAACAGAAAATTATGGCGTTGATGTGGTTGTATCCGAAGGCGGCAAATGGATTGTTGCCGGAGACTCTGCGTTATCTTCACTTACAATTGAAGAAGGTGCAGAAGTTACGACTTTGGAAGGAATGCAGCTTGTGATTTACGAAAATGCGGATGCTTCAAATGCAAATCCTGAATATACAGGCGGCAGCGAGGTTACAGAGCTTGTGCCGGGCGTTTATGAAAATGTTGTTATAAAAGTAACGGAAAAATAAAGTTAATTTTTTAAAAATTCTATAGGTTTCTAAATTTAACGTGAGCCTGTCCTAAACTTCAATTATCGAAATTTATGGACGGCTCACGTGAATTTTTTTAGAAAATGTTATTTCTTGTATTTCCTGGTTTCTTTTTTGGAATCTTCAGGGTTTTCTGGCTCTGCAAGGCCTGCAGCTTCTTTAAGGTTATCAAAGAGCTTTGTGTATTTTTCTTCTTCGGATTTGTTGTGGAGCGTTTCATACACGGTTGCAAGGGCTTTGTAGACCATGGCCATGGCAGGGTTGTCCTGGCCTAAATGGCCTTCCATTATGTCTTTGGCTTTTACAATAACTTTTTCACCTTCGCGGACCTTACCGCGGATGAAGAGAAGTGTGCCTAAGTCAAACATGCTCTGGGCTGTGGCAGGGTGGTCTTCGCCGGCATATTCTGTCCAGATGGAAAGGGATTCTCTCATAAGCTCTTCGGCCTCGTCTATTTTCCTTTCGGCCTGGTATGCTGCCGCAAGATTTTCAAGGCTCTGAGTTATTGCCGGGTGGCGTTCTCCGAAGGCGGCTTTTCTAACCTTCAGCGCTTTTTCGTGAAGAGGTATGGAATCCTTTGGCTTCCCTAAGTTGTCGAATAAAACAGCGAGGTTGTTATAGGACTGGGCAAGGGCAGGGTGGTTATCTTCCAGCTCTTTTTCACGGATTTTTAAAGCGTGCTCAAAGAGAGGCTTTGCATCATCAAATTTTCCCTGCTGCATATATATTTCGCCAAGCTCGTTTTCGATTGTGGAAACCTCGACAGATTCTTCGCCATCCGTTTTTTTGAAAATTTTAAGGGCATCTTTTAAAAGAGGTTCGGCTTTGTCTACTGTGCCTGTCTGCATATACATTTCGGAGAGGGTGAGCATACGCGCAGCTATTTCCGGCTCGTTTTTATCCATGCATTCCTTTAAGGTGTCGAGGGATTCGGCATACATCATCTGTGCCGGCTCCATTGCACCGCGCATGGAAAACACAACTGCAAGCCTGCTCATGGTGTCGGCAAACAAAGGATGCGCAGGGCCAAGTTTGTCTTCGTATATTTTCATTGCTTTGCGCAGAAGATTTGTTGCTTCCTCGAGGTGAGCATCGGACTGTTCTAAAGTGTCACGGTCCACAAGACCTTCTGCAATGTTGATGAGAAGCTCTGCTGTGTCTTCGTTTTCTTCGTGAAGTCTGTTCATTGTGTCGAGCGCCAGATTAAGTGTTGCGTAGGAATCTTCATAGCAGCCAAGCTCTTCCTGGATTATTCCAAGATTTGTAAGACTTTTTTCAAGAAGGGCATCGTCGTTTAATTCCTTGGCCAGCTCAACTGCCTTTTGGGCGTTTTCGTTCGCGTCTTCAAGACGGCCTTCGAGCATGGCATCTATTGCGCATTTGTTTGTTTCTTCCCAGTTCATAAAACCTCCAAAAATAATATAAAATTTTTAAAAAAAATTGTTGCTATTTTTAAGTCTTGTGCTATAATACCACTTGCGCGGCTTTTTTGGAAGCATGCAAGTTGCGGAAGTGTCGGAACTGGCAGACGAGCAAGACTAAGGATCTTGTGTGCAGTGCGCACGTGTGGGTTCAAGTCCCATCTTCCGCAGGGTAAAAATAAGCCCCAGCAAATGCTGGGGCTTATTTTTTACTGTGCCGAGGAGGCCCGCCTCGTCCATCCTTTGTAGTAATGATTGGCCGGCGAATGCTGATAAATCGAGCATCACTTACTGTCTTTGAATAGTATAAATTTCAAGAATTGCTAAATCGCATAATCAGGCGGGTTTTATATGAAAAACCATATAAAACCCGCCTGATTAAGGGATTTTTAAATAAACGCAGTCTTGTAATTACATTCTTTATCAATCTGCTTTAAACGCTAAGGCCAAACTTTTAAGCCATACATTAACAACAGATAAAAACGCATCAGACTATTATTTCGTTTTCAAGTATGAGCTTAAGCATTATGTCGGCAATAACAGGGTCGAACTGCTTTTCTTTGTTGTTTTCAATTTCGGATAAGATTTTTTCGCGAGGCAGTTTTTTACGGTAGCATCTGTCACTGTTCATTGCGTCGAATGAATCTGCCACGCATATGATTCTGGCAATTTCAGGAATCTCGCTTCCGGCTTTTCCTTCAGGGTAGCCTTTGCCGTCAAATCTTTCGTGATGGTATACGGCGCCTTCGGTAACACCCTGTATGCTGCTGAAATTAGACAGGATGGAGCGTCCCTTTGTGGTATGGGATTTTATGGCTTCAAATTCCTCGTCGGTAAGCTTTCCGGGCTTTGTGAGAATATTGTCAGGAATGCCGATTTTGCCGCAGTCGTGGAGAAGAGCAATGTAATAGATTCGCTCGAGTTCTTCTCCGGTATATCCCATTTTTTCGGCAAGGAGCTTTGTGTATTCTGCCACGCGCCGTGAATGGCCGTTGGTATATGGGTCTTTGGCATCGATGAAGCCTGTGAAGGTTTCTATGGATTCGCTGATGATTTTCGAATCATGTTCATGAAGCTTTTCAAACCTGAGCCGCTGGAAATAAGTAATCAGGAATATAATAAGAATGATGATAAATGCCAGGGTAACGCCTATGGCAACCTTAAAAAGTATATCGTCGGTTATGGACTTATGAAGTGTGTAATTAAGCTGAAGCTCAGGACTACTCAGACTATCGCCTAAATTTAAATACACAATGAATCCCGGAACGGAGGTTTCACCGGACTTTATAGGGATTTCCATTGCGGTCTGCGAGCTGCTTGGGTAATAAATGAAATAATCATCTCCGCTTAAGGAAATAAAATCTTCTCCGTCTATGTTGACTGTGCTTAGAGAAAGGCTTGAAGCGTCAAAACTTCTTAAGTCAGGAATCAGCTCTGATAAGTTCCCCTGGTGAATTTCCAGAGAACCATTCCATGCTGAAGCGAGATAGGCTTCGGTATTAAATGAAAATTCAAATGTATAATCTGAAAGGGTGGAACCTGAGTTGTTTGTTATTACAAGGTCGTAGGTGTAGGCCTGGTGGTCAGGGATATCTTCGCCGGTGTTTTCGAGGTCAAAAACTTTTGTCCATGTGCTGCTTCTGGCGGAAAGAACAGCAGAGATTTCGCCCTGATTGTCTGAATCTGTAACGGGTGCTTCATAAGGCACAAAGGTGAAGACGTCTTCTGCACCTGATGGCTCGTAATACATTATGCCCGGAGTGCATGATGTGCCGGCCGGAAGAGGGGCTTCACCGTCTGTTGTTGAAGGAATGTAGATAAAATAATCACCGGCATAAAGAGGAATCAAAGGATCCTCATCTTCGTTTAAAGAAAATGTATCAATAACATAATTGTCCGGTCGGTCTCTTAAATCAATTGTCTGAATTTTTTCATTGCCGCTTAAGACACCCTGATGAAATTCTATGGTGCCGCACCATGCAGTGATAAAATACACGTCAGTATTAACATCCACCTGTATTCTGTAGAAGGAAAGGTCTTCATCCGTAGGGTTGGAGGCTTCAGGGTAGAGCGTATATGCATCGTAGGTTACACCGTCAATCTCGGCGCTCCAGCCGCCTGATTCTTTTGTGAAATTAACATCCAAAGAACTGTAGTCGGGTATGTTATAAAGAACATCACCTTTGACGTTTAAGCTCCTTTCAGCGCTGTTATAAACCTGCGTTCTGATAATAGCTGCAACAAAAAGCCCAACGATTATTACAAGTGCTGCCACGAGAAATATTATGTTTTTTTTAGATTTCTTCATAATGTACCTTCTTTCTGAAAATCACCGGCACAGCCTGATGGATTATAATGTCTGTCTTTGTTCTGGTAAAATTCCTTTTTATCCTGATACATGAGGTTCTCTGCTTCTACGAGGAGTTCGTTGATGGAACTGCTGTGCCCGTGGGCTGCGCCTGAGGAAGCAATATGCGCATGCGAGGCCAGGCTTCTGCGGTATTTCTGATATTGTTCTTCAAATTCTTTTTTGCTGATGTCTGACAGAAGAACAACGAATTCATCGCCTGCCACGCGGTAAATGCTGGCCTCGGAAAACTGTTTTTTTAATAATGCGGCGTAATTAATGATAAGGTCATCGCCGGCGATATGGCCCATTGTGTCGTTTGTATATTTAAGACCGTTGATATCATTGAAAATCACGCCTATGTTTGTATCCGACAGTGAACCGATGTCGTCCATAAAGGCACGGCGGTTTTTAAGCGATGTAAGGAAATCTGTAATGGCGATTTCGTTGATTTGCTTTTCCCTGAGCCTGGAATTGGAAACCTCTTCTGATTGAAGCATTACATATGCGATTGCGATGGAAAGTGAGCAGGAGCTGAGTGAAAATGATGAGTCAGGTATGAGTTTTTCGGCTACGAAGGCAATAAGAGGAATGGCAAGATAAATAATCAGTGCCAGGCCATCATGGTAACCTGCAACTTTTAAGTTGATAAAAACAACAACTAAAGCGTATATTAAGCTGACTAAAGATGTGATGCCTATGGTGCCGTAGAGCTCCAGTTCAACTGTATATCCGTTTTCAATCTGGAAGAGATGCCCTGTGAATGCAGCGACTAATGTGTATATAATTCCAAGGGCATTGAAAACAGCTGCCGCATGGGCGTAAACATATGAAAAATTGCGCTTTTCGTTGAGGAATGCTGTCAGGTAGTACAAAAATAAGGTTATCAGGATTTCCCCGCATATGCAGGAAAGAATATTGAATATGTAAAGAAATGACTCGCTGCCGGCTTTCCCTTCGAAGGTCCAGCTTAAGCAGTCAACAACAAGAGAAAAAATCTCGCAGCAGACGACAGATATAAAAATTTTTGATTTTAAAAGTTTCATCTGCGACTCGAATATGCTGGCAAAAAGAACAATCAGCATAAAGGCCGCGCACACTATTTCGATTGTTATTATAATATTTATCATATGGTTAACCATGTAAGAATTGAAACAATAAGTAACTGTAGTATTTTATCAAAAATAAAGGCTTTGTAAAGCTTTTTACCGTGAGGCACGAAGTTTTCGTACAGCCTTTTCGGGCAGGTGTAAAACATAGAAAAACTATGTGTTGACAGAAAACGTGGCAAAGGTAAAATGTTTTACGAACAGTAATAAATAGCAGCAAACGGTAACAAAGAGTAAAATTATTTTCAAACGGTAACAAATGGTAACAGGCAGTAATTGAAAATAATGAGTAGTTTATGAAAAAAATTACAGATCAAACTTTACAGATGAGAGGAAATTTATGAGAGAGATAGATGTAAGCATAGTGCGGGACAGGATAAGGCAGATGTGCATTGATGTAAACCACAAGCTGTCCCCGGATATGGAAGCTGCAATCAAAGGCGCGTATGAAAGGGAAACCAAGGAAGCCGGAAAAACGGTGCTGTCGCAGCTGATAGAAAATATGGAAATCGCTGAAAGCAAAATGATTCCTATCTGCCAGGACACGGGAATGGCTGTCGTGTGGCTTGAGGTGGGGCAGGAAGTGCATTTTGTTAATGGAGATATAAACGAAGCCATAAATGAAGGTGTGCGGCAGGGATACACAGAAGGGTATCTGAGAAAATCCGTTGTGAGTGACCCGCTTGAAAGAATAAATACGGGCGACAACACGCCTGCAGTGGTGCATTTCAGCATTGTCCCGGGAGATGGCGTGAAGATACTGCTCACGCCAAAGGGCTTTGGAAGCGAGAATATGAGCAGGGTGTTTATGCTTAAGCCGGCCGACGGACTAGAAGGCGTGAAGGCGGCAGTGGTGCAGGCTGTTAAAGACGCTGGCCCAAACGCGTGCCCACCACTGGTGGTGGGTGTTGGCATAGGGGGCACATTTGAAAAGTGCGCACTTATGTCAAAAAGGGCTTTGGCTGAAACGGATAAAGCAGGAAAGCCGGAATCGACTTTAAATCTTGAGCAGGAAATACTGGATGAGATAAACAGTTTAGGTATTGGCCCTGCAGGCCTTGGCGGCAATGTGACAGCGCTGGCTGTGAACATACTTACATATCCTACGCATATTGCAGGTCTTCCGGTGGCAGTGAATATTTGCTGCCATGTGAACAGGCATATTGAGACGGTAATATAAAAGGCAGGAAAGCTAAGCAGGGTATTTTTGAACCATGCAAGATTTAAAGGCAAATCTTTAAAGCAGATGGGAATGTTTTAGGTGCTTATAAATTTAATACGGAGATGTGAATGATGAAATATTATGTGAACACACCATTGAGTGATGATTTTATAGAAAAGCTTGAGTGCGGGGATGTGGTATATATAAATGGCACTGTTTACTCGGCGCGTGATGCTGCGCATAAAAGGCTCGTGGAAATGGCAGAAGATGGAAAAGAACTGCCATTTGATATAAAGAACCAGATTGTGTATTACCTTGGGCCTACACCGGCGCGCCCGGGAAGAGCGATAGGATCTGCTGGGCCTACCACGTCGTCAAGAATGGATAAATACACACCGGCGCTTTTAAAAATGGGCCTTAAGGGGATGATCGGCAAGGGAAGACGCTCTGATAAAGTGGTTGAATCCATCATAGAAAACAAGGCTGTATACCTTCTGGCAACCGGGGGAGCAGGAGCTCTGCTTTCGGACTGCATAAAGGAATCGGAAATAATTGCCTTTGATGACCTGGGAACAGAGGCAATAAGAAAACTCAGAGTGGAAAATTTTCCTGTTATTGTTGGAATCGATTCTAAGGGAAACGATTTGTATAAGCAGGTTGAAGAAATTAGATAATAGCCAAAAATTGTTTGAGGTCTTCCGTGGCAAGCGGCCTTGAATAATAGAAGCCCTGGATGTATCTGACCCCGGAATTTCGTGCGAGATCTAAATCTTCGCTGGTTTCGACACCCTCTGCCACAATTGTATAGCCAAGGTTGGAGAAGGTTTTTACTATATTTTCATAAATGGTTTTTTCGCCGAATAAAAGGCACCTGTCAAGCTTGATGGTTGAGAACTGAAGCACATTCATTCGTTCAAGATTTGAAAAGCCTGTGCCGAAATCATCAAGCGCAATGTGAAAGCCTTTGTCTATAAGGCGCTTTATGTTGTAGCAGGCCACATCAGGCAGCAGAGCAGATGCTGTTTCGGTAATCTCGAATTCTATATTTTCAGGATTGATGCTGTATTTTTCCGCAAGGCTGAAGATGGTATCTGTGATTTTGTTTGTCATAAATGAAGTGGCCGATAGATTGATATTAATCGTATCCAGCTTATTTGTATCAATATTTCCTGTTGATATATCGGAGAAGGCAAGCTTTATAACAAGCTCGTCAAGGTCGGAACAGGACCCTTGCCTTTCAAGCTCGGGCACAAACTGGAGCGGAGAAACAAGTCCGAAGTCTGCATTCTGATATCTTAAAAGGGCTTCGGCTTTGGTGAAGGTGTTTTTGAGACAGTCATATATTGGCTGGTATTTCAAAAAGAAGCCGTTGCCTGTGGTAAGGTCTCTCTTGATATCTTCGAACAGTTCTATATCTTTTATGTACCGGTCTATTTTTTCGCTTTTTAATTCAAGGGTATTTTTATCATATACAGTCAGTTCTTTTTTGGACATTGCTTCATTGATTATCCGCACAAATTTTTCACTGTCATCGAATTCTTTTATATCGTAAATTACACAGATGTTGAGATTAAGCAGGGCAGATTCGCCTTCATCTACAAATTTGTTTATATCCATGCCTTTGATGTATTCACATAAAAAATCACATTCTTTTTTTGACTTCGTGAAGAAGGCAAATTTTGTATCGTCGATTCTGAATATGCATTTTTGTGAAATCGATATCGCTGAGATTATTTTTTTAATTATCCTGTTGCCGTTTTTATAACCATACAGGGCATTTATTTTACGGAGGCCATCAATATCGATTATCAGGCCGTGCCTTCTGAAGGTGGTGAAACTTTCTTTTACATAGTCGTCAAATGCAGTCCTGTTGAACGCGCCGGATACGCTGTCTATGTATTTTTCGGGATTCTGGATTGAAAGGTATACAAGTGTGTATACAAACACAAGGCTAATGCCGCCTATCAGTATTTCCGGAATAAAATACTGGATAGCAACCGCAATTATGGTGATTGCAAGCAGGGCAACATAGGTGCGCTTAACCTTTTCAGGAAGGTAGGAACTGAATTTTCTGATGGCTATTATGTTTATGAAGAAATAAAGTATGAACCCTACGTAGATTACCGGGTAGAAAAATTCATGACTGAAGCCATCTGCAGCATCGATGCTGAATATGAGCCTGAACGGAACAGAAATGATAAGGAAGAGCTCCAGTAAGATTCCCGGCAGCATGAAGAGGATATAGTCCCTGTATTTTATTATACGCTTATCAACCAATGTGAGTTCGAATAACACAAGAAGCGCAGGCACTGCCTGATGAACAAAATAGTACAGGGTGTTGATTATGTAGAGCAGGGTTATGTCTGCTGTTATAGGCGGAACAGTGAGTTCTGATCCTATGATATCCAGGACGATATCGAGAAAAATCGCTACAAAAAGGACTATAAAAACAAGGTTTGATCTGGTGCGGAAATGCTTTTGCACCAGAAAACAAACTATGACTATAAAGAGAAAGAGCAGAGCGGCTATATCGAAGCTGATATTATAGATCATGGTTTGTTTCTCCGGTTATTTCGTCCTTGTAGCAGAGCTTGTTTCTGCCACCTTCCTTGGCTGCATAAAGGAGCAGGTCGGCCTTGTGGCTGGCCGCAAGCGGTGAAATGCCGCAAGTTCTGGAAATTCTTACAGCACCGGCGCTGACAGTCTGGTATAGCGTAAGTACTTCATCAGTGTGCCTGTTTTTGATTTTGAATGGAACTGAGCCTATTGCATTTCGCCTTTTTTCGATATCTTCGAATGTGAAATTATTTTCGGTGAATATGGCAAATTCCTCACCGCCCCATCTGCAAACAGGGCTTTCGAATTCTTCTTCGATGCGCTTTGAAATCTGCTTCAGCATGTCATCACCTGCATAGTGCCCGTAGGTATCATTTATCTTTTTAAAATGGTCCAGGTCCAAAATGATGAAGATAGCGGGGTTACCGCTGTCAGCTCCTTTGAACTTATTGATCTGGTTGCTGAAGCCCTGCCTGTTGAGCGCGCCAGTGAGGGTGTCGTGAGTGGAGGTGTAAGCTTCTTTGCTTTGCAGAGTTTCGATGATAAATGTCAGGAGAACGGAGATTGCAAAGGAAGCCAGGTAAAGGAACGGAAAACGCAGCTTGAAGCTTTCTGTGTACTGATACATAAGAAGGCTCTGGCCCCACGGGAGCCATAAGAAAAATACCAGTATAACGAACATGAGAGTGCTCATCAGTATTCCGCGTTTAAGACCCCAGAGAAGAAGGCCTGACATAGGAATGATAATAGCCCATGTTGCGCTGAAGCCTTCAGGCGTGCCGGTGATAATAAAGCATACGATAAGTGCAATGAGCTCTACATCGAAAAGATATCTGGAAATTTTCTGACAGGTTTTGTTCAGGATGCTTAAGAAAGCATTGATGAAACAAAGTATGGCAAAGCCAAGAGTGAATAGCAAAAGCAGATGTTTTCCGGTAATAACGTTTACAATGGACATTACCAGGGAGACAACTGCCAATGAAACATATATAAGCCGGAACAGATTAACCGGAAAATCAAGGTGAAGCCGTTCTTCTACAATTTCGTTTATGAGTGATGACGCTCGGGTTGATATTTTTTTTATAAATGCTTTTATTTTATCCATGTGCCTAATGTTTTTTGTATATAGTCCTAAAAAATAAACGGAATACCAACAGGATATTTGACTGATTATACAGCATTCAATTTAAAATAAAAATATCTTTTAAAAAAAATTGTGAAAATTAATTTAGGGATGAAAAGCTGCTTTTCAGGTGCGTGTCCATTCGTGCTGCCGGCTACAGGGCGTTTATGTCATATTCCATAAATCCCTCACCGAAAATCTCCTTTGCGTCTGAAATGATTACGAAGGCATCTTTGTCGAGCTCTGAAACTGTGTTTTTTATTGCGGCTATCCTGTTGGGCTTGAAGGCGCAGACAAGGACATGTTTGTCGTCCATGCTGTAGCCGCCTTTGGCTTTTATAAGGGTGATGCCGAAATTGAGGCCGATTAGCTTTTCCAGAATTTTTTCACCGTTTTTGCATACGATTACCGCAACCTTTGAATTTCTGCGGCCGTAGATAACCGCATCCATGGCGGAGGTGCTTATGAACATGGCAATTCCGGCATAAAGGGCGGAGCTTAAATCTTTAAAAGCAGCCGCGTATATTACGATTACTATTACATCGATGATAAGGCATATACGGCCAATCTGGATGTGGGCGAATTTTCTTTTGAGAAGGCTGGCCGCAAGCTCGGTGCCGCCGGTGGTGGCACCTACCCAGAGCATCAGGCCCATCGAGAAGCCTAATATGGCTCCGCCGAAGATTGAAGCCACGAGAAGGTCTTCCATCGGATTGAAAGTGATAAATTTTGGAATCAGGTCCATGAAAATTGAGCTTATTACCATGGCGAAGAGTGATGACCATAGGATGTGGAAGCCTTGATATTTCACGCCAAGTATGAAAAGGGGAATGTTGAAAACGACTACCATGGCACCGATTGGAAGGAATGGCAGGAGTCGGTTTAATATCTGGGCTATACCTGTGATTCCGCCCATGGATATCCCGTTGGGGTCGAAGAACATGTCGAAGGCTATCGCGTATATAAATGAAGCGATGACTATTATTCCGTAATTTTTTATGATTTTTTTGAATCCTGGTTTCATGTTGTGCGCTCCGTTTCTTTATGCCAGTATGGCAGTGCAGACAGTGGTAAATACACCGAATAACACACTGCTGTGATGAAGTGGTACCATGGTAAAATGCTTTAAAAAATGAAAACGCAGAGGCTTTGCTGATTGCAAAGTCTCCGCTCAGGCAGAATTATATTACCTGGGATTTAATATTGCAAGAGGTGTTTTTTTAAGTTGTGAACTGTTGTGAGCTGAACACCTGCACGCTTTCGTGCTATGACCATGCACATATTCAACCTTCTTTCGGGCTCAGACTACGCACTTGCATCGCGTCTACACGCTTGCGTCGCGAGATTTTTGTAAAACGCTTATTATTTGCAGCCGCAAGCTCCCGGTATCCGCACTGCAAGATGCTCCGTATTCGCCCTCGAGAAGGTAATATGTGCATGGTCATTAAGCACGGAAAGCTCCCGGCAGGTGTTCAGCTATTCAGATCAACAAATAATCAGAAAAACAATAGACTCAAGTATAAAATAAATCCTATGAGATTAAAAAAGATTCAGTTTAAAATGGAAAAAATAAGGATAAAATTTAAATAAAATGGACAATACATGGAAATTTATGATTGACTTTTTATGAATCAGCAACTATAGTGGATATAGATTTAAGTGGTTGTTTTTGGCAATTGGCCTTTAGGATATTTTATGTGCGGCGTTACCATCGGCATGGGAATGGAGGTATGTGGTGAACATCGAAAGAATGAAAGAATTAAAGAAAGAAAAGGGCTATTTGAATTCAGATATTGCGAGGTTGTCCGGCGTGCCTTTGAGCACGGTGAATAAAATATTCAGCGGTGCCACAAAGGCACCGAGGAGGGCAACTATCCTTGCAATCGAATCAGTCCTTGGCGGGGAGAGAAGCAGCAAATATCAAGGTGCTTCGCAGGTTAATTATTTATATGCCGATGACAGGCCTGAATCTTTGGATGCTTTGGTGCTTAACGAGGGCGCGGCTGCGTATAATATTGACCCTATGGCCGCAGCTGCGCAGGCTGTTCTCAGGAATATATTTTCAAAGCCGCAGGGGGAATATACCCTGGATGACTATTATGCCCTGCCGGATGATAAGCGCATGGAGCTTATAGATGGCGTGTTTTATGACATGGCCACGCCGTCTATTCCACACCAGCTTATTTCAATACAGATAGGGTATCAGCTGATGGGCCATGTTGAAAGAAACCACGGAAAGTGCAAGCCTATACTGGCCCCAATGGATGTTCAGCTCGATAAGGACAACAAAACAATGGTGGAACCTGATGTGATCATTGCCTGCCGGCCGGACCTCCTTATAAAAAACCAGTGCCTTTATGGTGCGCCTGACCTTCTTATGGAAATCCTGTCTCCGTCTACCAGAAAAAAGGACATGACCTTAAAACTTTATAAATATGCTAATGCGGGCGTGAGGGAATACTGGATCATCGACCCCAAAAGCAGGCTTGTGACGGTTTATGATTTTGAAAACGAGACCCAGCCAACGGTTTATACCTTCGATGATAAAATACCTGTGGGTATATGGAATAATGAATTTTCTGTGGATTTTAAGGAAGTATGCCGCTTTGCTGATGTGACGGGTCAGGAATGATAAAATCCGAAAAAGTGAGAATCTAAAATTGCAGCATTTGAACTTTTGAGAGATAGTCTATCATGGGTGACAAAAATAATTTAAGGTAGTACAATAAATCGGATTGTGTCCAACACAATAGGACAGACTCACGCAATAAGGGGTAATCTATAAATATTTCAATAAGGAGAAGTTACGGATGAAGTACAGGGTAGGCGTTGATATAGGCGGGACATCAATTAAAGCAGGAATTGTTGATGAAAATTTTAACATAATAAAATGGGACAGCGTAAAGACGCCGGATACCTTCGAAAAATCCATGAAGGCGATAGCAGACCTGGTTTCGGGGCTGGCCGCAGAAATGGGGCTGGATGCAGACAGCTTTTCATGCGTGGGCGTGGGGTCACCCGGCTTTGTGGTCCCTGAGACGGGAGTGCTTGTTTTTTCGGGAAACACAAACTGGAAAAATGTTCCTATGCGTGATGAACTTAAAAAATATATTTCCGTTCCGCTTTATTTCGGCAACGATGCAAATTGCGCCATTGCAGGTGAAACTGTGGCGGGCGCTGCCAAGGGGAAAAAGCATGTTCTGATGGTCACACTGGGCACAGGTGTAGGCACCGGTGTTATCATAAATGGAAAGCTTTTTGCAGGCTGCGACGGCTTCGGCACCGAAATGGGGCACACACCTTTTATTTTCGGCGGCGCAAAGTGCGGCTGCGGCCAGAAGGGCTGCCTGGAGGCATATGCATCAGCCACGGCCCTTATACGCCAGACAAAGGAAGCACTGGAAAAAAATCCTGAATCAAAGATGAGTGAATGGGCTAAGGAGCATGGCGAGGTGAACGGCCAGACAGCTTTTGACTGTGCAAAAGAAGGGGATGCAGCCGCAATTGAAGTGGTAGAGCAATATGCCAGGTATGTTGCGGCCGGCCTCGGAGGGTTTATAAACACATTCAGGCCGGAGCTTATTATCATGGGCGGCGGCGTTTCAAATGCGGGGGATTTTCTGCTCGATAAGATAAGGTCATATCTGCCTGAATATACCTTCGCCAGTGACATCATAGGGACAGCCGACGTGCAGAAGGCAATACTTGGTAATGATGCAGGCATAATTGGCGCCGCATATCTGGACAGAATGTAAGAAAATAATATTGATAATAAACCGGAGGTAATTATGAGTTACGCTGATAAAGTTTTTATTCAAAATTGCAAGGATATTCTTGAAAATGGCGTTTGGGACACAGAACTCAACGTAAGGCCGCGCTGGGAAGATGGCACACCGGCCCACACGGTTAAAAAATTCGGCGTTGTGAACCGCTATAACTTAAAAGAAGAATTTCCAATCATCACAATACGCCGCCAGTATTTCAAGAGCGCTGTGGACGAGCTCTTATGGATATGGCAGAAAAAAAGCAACAACATAAAAGACCTTTCAAGCCATGTGTGGGATGCATGGGCAGATGAAAATGGCTCCATCGGCAAGGCCTATGGCTACCAGCTGGGCGTGAAGCATCACTACCCGGAAGGCGATATGGACCAGGTAGACAAGGTAATATGGGATCTGAAAAACAATCCTGCCTCCAGAAGGATAATGACAAATATATATAATTTTGCGGATCTTTCGGAAATGGCGCTTTATCCATGCGCTTATTCAATGACATTTAATGTGAGCGGCAATACGCTGAATGGCATCTTAAATCAGCGTTCACAGGACATGCTTGCGGCAAACGGCTGGAACGTGATGCAGTATGCAGCCCTCCTTAAGATGATGGCTCAGGTGGCAGGCCTTGAGGCAGGCGAACTTGTGCATGTGATTGCTGACTGCCATATCTACGACCGCCACGTGCCTGTAATAGAAGAAATAATCAAGAACGAGCCATACCCGGCCCCTAAGGTAACCCTGGACCCTTCAATCACTGATTTCTACCAGTTCACGAAAAACAGTTTCACGGTGGAAGGCTACCAGTATCACGAAATAGACATAAAGGTTCCGGTGGCAGTCTGATGCTCGAAGCAATTGTGGCTGTGTATGAGGACTGGGGTATAGGAAAATCAGGCACACAGCCACTGGTAATAAAAGAAGACAGAAAACATTTCCGCGATGTGACCGGCGGCAGTGCGGTAATCGTGGGGCGAAAAACCCTGATGGATTTTCCCGGCGGAAAGCCATTAAAAAACAGGACAAACATCGTTATCACAAGGGCTGATATTGAAATTGACGGGGCTGTTGTTGTGCATAATCCGGAGGAGGCTTTAGCTGCGGCAGGCTCTTTTGAGCGCTGCTTTGTTATCGGCGGCGCAAGTGTTTATAAAGAGCTGTATCCATATACGGACAGGGTTTATGTGACAAAAATATATGCAAAGCCGGAATCAGATGTGTTTTTTCCAAACCTGGATTTGGATGAGGGATGGCAGATTACAGAACAAAGTGAAATGCTTACAAGCGATGGTGTTGATTACTGCTTTATTACCTATGAAAGGGTAAAGTGAGAGAAAATGAATTATGCAGAAAAAAGCTTAACAGAATTTACCGGGCTTCTGGCATCAAACGCTCCTGCTCCGGGTGGCGGCGGTGCCAGCGCACTGGCTGCAGCCGTGGGGGTTTCCCTCGGGGATATGGTGGGAGAGCTCACCATTGGCAAGAAAAAATATGCAGATGTGGAAGGTGAAATAAAGTCGCTTATAGACCAGGCACAGAATTTGCGCATAAGGCTTCTTTCCTGTATTGATGCAGATGCCGAATGCTTTGAACCGCTTTCAAAGGCATATGCAATACCAAAAGAAACACCAGGAAGAGAGACAATTATGGAAGAGGCCCTGAAAAAGGCAGTTACTGTGCCATATGAAATAGTGAAGCTGTCCTGCGAAGCAATAAATATTATAGAAGAATTTGGGCGGCTTGGGAGTGTGCTTGCAATATCGGACGCAGCGACGGGAGCCGCAATAACAAAGGGCGCGCTTTATGGGGCTGCTGTTAATGTATTTGTAAACACATCACTTATGAAGGACAGGGATTTTGCTGAAAAGATTGATACTGATGTGAAATCAAGGATGTCTGACTATGGCAGGAAAGCTGATGAAATTTTTGAAAGCGTAGTTTCGAGGTTTTGATATGCATGAGTTATTAAAGGGCGCGCCGGTTGCATCTGCAATAGGCGAAAAGATAGTGGCTGATGTGGAGGCACTCAAGGAAAAAGGCACAGTGCCGACTCTTGCAATTTTACGGGTTGGCGAAAGGGCTGATGACTTAAGCTACGAAAGGGGCGCCATGAAAAAATGCGCTGCCTTGGGTGTTTATGTAAAAAGCATTGCGCTTTCACAGGATATAACGGAAGAAGACTTTTTTACAGAACTAAAAAAGCTTAATGATGATAAAAACATCCATGGCATTTTAATGCTGAGGCCACTTCCAAGGCATATAAATGATGAAAAGGCAAGGGCTATTCTTTCACCTGAAAAGGACGTGGATGGCTGCACCTTTGGCTCGCTGGCAGGGGTTTTTGCAAATGAAAAAAAGGGCTTTCCTCCGTGCACGGCACAGGCAATAATCGAGATGCTTGATTATTACAAAATCGAATGTGAAGGAAAAAAAGCAGCTGTTATCGGACGAAGCCTTGTTGTCGGGCGTCCGGTTTCCATGATGCTTATGCATAAAAATGCCACGGTTACAACATGCCACACGAAAACATTAAATACGCCTGAAATTACGAAACAGGCAGATATTGTTGTTGTGTGTGCAGGTAAGATGGAAACAATAGGAAAAGAATATTTTAAAAATGGAGCCGTGGTGATAGATGCAGGCATAGGCTGGAACGAAGAAAAGGGAAAGCTCTGCGGGGATTGTATTTTTGATGAAGTGGAGCCTTTGGCAGGTGCCATAACACCGGTGCCCGGAGGTGTGGGCGCGGTTACAACAGCCGTGCTTGTAAGCCATGTGGTGGAAGCCGCAAAAAGAAGTGCCGGTTTTTGAAACTAAATAAGCTCATCGGTGAAAAGTTCATAAATTAAAAAATGACAAAATGGATAACAATATAGAAAGCATCATAGATGAAAAAAGACAAAATAAACTGGAGCAGTTAATTGCCGATGACTCTCTGGCAATAATCTGGCTCACTAAAACTGATTCCACAAACCTTGTGGCGAAAGAACTTGCAAGGAAGGGCCTTGAAGGAATCTGTGCTGCCAATTGCCAGATGAAGGGCCGGGGAAGAGGTGACCATACCTTCGAGAGCAATGAGGGCGGCCTTTATTTCAGCATATCATATAAGCTTCCATGCAGCATAGACAAGGCAGTTGATTTTCAATTTATAGCTGCAGGTGCAATTATGCATGCGCTTGGAAAATCCGGAAAATGCGCTTCACTAGTGGACCATGCGGATGGATTTAAGGGCCTTGAATTTTCCGCGGAAGCAAAACAGGGAATAGTGGCAGATTCAGTTGAAAATGTTCCTGCAAATGGCCTATGCGTTAAATATCCAAACGATATTTATTATAATGGCAAAAAAATATGCGGCATTATGTGCGAAGCTGCCACATGCATTACAGATGAAAACCCGGACACTGCAAAGGGCACATGGTTTGTGGTTACGGGCATAGGCATAAACATTTCAAACAATCTTTCATCGGGGCTTGATATGGCCGGCAGCATTTATGGCCTTTCGGGACAGAAGCCTGACGAAGCGCTTCTGGCAGCAGACATATACCATGAATTGAAAAATATATATGGCAAATTTCTTGGAGATTATAATTGTAACTAAAGAACTACCATGAAAATCCAGCAGCGCTGTTTCGCATCAGCTGAGGGTTTTAAGAAACGCAAAGCTGGTCAGGGGAACAAAGGTTGGAAAAGAAGTGGAATATGCTTTGGAAGACAAGCATGTTGAAATGATTATCGAATGTGGACTTTTACATTTAAGCGAGGAGGACTGAAAATTATGGGATGCAGCTGCTGCAGCAACAAAGACAACTGTGCATATCATCATGACGAAGATTGCGGTCATGGCCACGACCATCATGGGCATAACCATGAACACAACCATGGAGCAGGCGAGGAAAAGGACCTTAAGAAAAGATTTATAAAAATCTGCATCACGCTGGGGCTTTTTATAATTGTCTTTGTGGCAGATAAAATTTTCGAATTGGCAAGTATAAATCCGGGGCCTGCAAACTGGGTGCTTCCTTTTGTGTGCTTCTTTGCTGTTTATCTTATTCTTGGTGCAGGCATTGTTAAAGAGGCCTTCGAGGGAATAATCCACGGAGAGCTCCTGGATGAAAACTTCCTTATGGCCGTGGCCTCACTGGGCTCGTTTGCACTCGGAATTTACAAGGGCTGCATAGGAATGGAACCTGATGGTTTTGAAGAGGGCTGCGCGGTGATTATTTTCTATTGCGTGGGCGAGTGGTTCCAGGACTGGGCATTAAACCGTTCAAGAAAATCCATAGCCGAGCTTATGAACATAAGGCCTGATACAGCGCATATTTTAAGAGACGGAAATGTCGCCGACGAAAACCCTGAACATGTGGTTATCGGGGATACGATAATTGTAAGAAACGGCGAGAAGGTGCCGGTGGACGGTAGGCTCATAAGCGAAACCGCAGTTATAAATGCCATGGCTCTGACGGGTGAATCCGAATATGAAAACCCTGTATCCGGGTGCGAAATTCTCTCAGGATCAATAAATATGGGAGAAGAAATACAAATCCAGGCTACAAAGCTTTATGACGATTCGGCTGTGGCAAGAATTCTTGACCTGGTCGAAAACGCAACGGATAAAAAGGCAAAAACCGAAACCTTTATCACGCGTTTTGCAAGGGTGTACACACCTATAGTTGTGGGGCTTGCAGTTTTAGTCGCGCTTGTAATGCCGATAATCGGCATAATAACAGGCCTTAACCAAAGCGTGGGCGAAGGCTTTTTTGCAGACTTCACCTGGACAACCTGGATTTACAGGGCACTAAGCTTTTTGGTAGTAAGCTGCCCATGTGCGCTGGTTATCTCGATTCCGCTTTCGTTCTTTATGGGAATAGGCACAGCCAGCAGGTTCCATATTCTTATCAAAGGCTCAAACTGCCTTGAGCTTATTTCAAAGGCAAATGTTTTTGTTTCAGATAAGACAGGCACACTGACAATCGGCCGTGAAATAAAGCCTGAGGCAAAAACAATAACCGAATGGCTTAAGAAAATAGGCGCAAGGCTCTGCATACTTTCGGGAGATAAAAAAGAGGTCGTGGAAAATGTGGCAGCCGAGCTTGGTGTTTCTGATTATAAATACGAGCTTCTGCCTCAGGAAAAGTATGACCTGGTTGAAAATATGGTGAAGACCAAGGCTAAAGACGAGGTTGTTGTTTATATAGGCGACGGTGTGAATGACGCGCCTGCGCTTATTCGTGCTGATGTGGGTGTTTCGATGGGAATGATAGGTTCTGACGCGGCAATCGAAGCTTCGAATATTGTCCTTATGAAGGACAATTTAAACGGCCTTCCGCTGCTTCGCAAGATTTCAGAAAGAACCATGACCATAGTCTGGGAAAATATTATCTTCACTATAGGAATAAAGGTTGCCGTGCTTGTTTTGTCTGCTTTTGGCATCACAAATATGTGGGTGGCTGTTTTCGCAGATGTGGGCGTGGCCCTTTTGGCAGTCTTGAATGCGCTTCGTGTGGGATTGTTTAAATACAACGGTAAGCGAAGCGATAAAGAGTAATATATATTGCATCCGGTAGACAGGAGTTAGCCTACGACATGAGTGAGCATGAGGAAAATTCGACAAAAGTGGTGACTTTGAAATCACGATAACTGAATTTTTGGATAGTTTCACGATATTTGGCAGGATGCGGAAAGGAATGTATGAGTAATTTAAAAAATTTAAAGATTGGCCAGAGTGCCAAAGTCGGAAAGGTGGGCGGTGAAGGCTCCTTACGCCAGCACTTTCTGGACATGGGTGTTATTCCGGGCGCGGAAATAACACTGGTGAAATACGCACCGATGGGGGATCCTGCGGAATATAGGATTCATGGATACGAGCTTACCCTCAGGCTTTCGGATGCAGAAAAAATTGAAATAGGCGAAGCCTATGTGAAAGAAAGCTCCGGGCCGCAAGACAGGCAGGCTAAAAAGGAATTAATCGCAAAACAAAGAAAAACAAGCGAAAAATCCCACCCGGGCCTTGGAGAAGGCGGAAAATATCACGCCAAGACAGATGGCGAACAGCTCCCTAAGGGGACGCTTCTGACATTTGCCCTTGCGGGGCAGCAAAACTCAGGGAAGACCACTTTGTTTAACCAGCTTACAGGTTCAAACCAGCATGTTGGAAATTTCCCGGGCGTTACTGTGGACAGAAAGGACGGGGCGATAAAGGACCACCCGGGAACATTGGTTACCGACCTTCCCGGAATCTACAGCCTTTCACCGTACAGTGACGAAGAAATAGTTTCAAGAAATTTTATTCTGAATGACAAACCAAAAGGCATAATAAATATTGTTGATGCCACAAACCTTGAAAGAAACCTTTATCTTACGATGCAGCTTATGGAACTGGAGGTTCCTATGGTGCTTGCACTTAATATGATGGATGAAGTAAAGGGAAACGGCGGAAGCATAGACATAAATACAATGGAAGACGAGCTTGGCATTCCGGTTGTGGCAATTTCTGCGGCAAAAAACGAAGGAATCCACGAGCTCGTGCACCATTCAATACATGTGGCCGGCTACCAGGAAAAGCCGGGCCGGACAGACTTTTGCAGCTCCGATGAAAACGGAGGCGCAATCCACAGATGCATTCACGGCATAATGCATCTGATAGAAGATCATGCAGAAGCGGCAGGCCTTCCAAAACGCTTTGCAGCAACAAAGCTGGTGGAAGGAGACCCATTAGTGGAAGAAGCTCTTAAGCTTTCCGAAAATGAAAAGGAAATGATAGAGCATATAATAATCCAGATGGAAGAAGAGCGGGGCTTAGACCGCGCGGCATGCATGGCGGATATGAGATATTCGTTTATAGAAAAGCTTACGGCATCATGCGTTACAAAGCCAAATGAATCAAAGGAGAGAAAAAGAAGCAACAGCATAGACCGAATCCTCACCGGCAAATGGACAGGTATTCCGATGTTCATTGTGATAATGGCAGCAGTCTTTTATCTTACCTTTAATGTGATAGGCGCCATTCTTCAGGAATGGCTGGAAATCGGCATTGAAGCGCTGACTTCAATTGTGGACGGAGCGCTTACGGCAGGAAATGTGAACGAGGTTATTCATTCACTTCTGATAGATGGCATATTCAGCGGCGTAGGGTCGGTGCTTTCATTTGTGCCTATAATTGTGGTGTTGTTTTTCTTCCTGTCTCTTTTGGAGGATACAGGTTATATGGCCAGGGTGGCTTTTGTTATGGACAAGCTCTTAAGAAAACTGGGCCTTTCAGGCAAAAGCATTGTGCCAATGCTTATTGGCTTTGGATGCACTGTGCCCGCCAATATGGCCACAAGAACTTTATCTTCATCGCGTGACAGAAAAATGACAGTCATGCTCACACCTTTTATGAGCTGCACGGCAAAGCTTCCTATTTATGCATTCTTTGCTTCTGCATTTTTCGACCAGTATGCGGGCCTTGTGATGGTGCTTATGTATGTGATAGGCATTTTTGTGGGAATAATTGTGGCTCTTGTATCAAAAAATACTGCCTTTAAAGGTGAGGCTGTGCCTTTCGTGATGGAGCTGCCTAATTACAGGCTGCCAAGCGCGAAAAACGTGCTGCATCTTTTGTGGGATAAAACAAAGGATTTCCTTAAGAGGGCTTTCACGGTAATACTTGTTGCAACCATTGTTATATGGCTTCTTCAGTCATTTAATTTCAGCTTTCAGATGGTTACAGACACGCAAGGAAGCATGCTGGCCACAATTGCAGGCTTCATAGCACCAATATTTGCTCCGCTTGGCTTTGGCGACTGGCGCGTGGTGACAGGCCTTGTTACGGGCTTTATGGCAAAGGAAAGTGTGGTATCCACGATGTCTGTTTTGTATGGCAGCGTGGCAGCAGTAAGGCTTTCAATGACACCTGTTGCTGCATTTGCACTTTTGGTATTCTGTCTTTTATACACACCTTGCGTGGCTGCCATTGCTTCGGTGAGAAGAGAGCTTGGAAAACGCTGGGCAATAGGCGTGTGCGTGGGGCAGTGCCTGTGCGCTTATGCATGCGCAGGGATTGTGGCGCTGATTGGAATGTTAATTTAAAAAATACAATTGGATTTTTATAAAAAACGGATTTTTTAGCAGATGAAATCGGAATTAGAGAAATTATATACTAAATACAAAGAATACATATGGTATATAATTTTCGGGGCGCTGACAACGCTTGTAAGCTGGGCTTCGTTTTATTTAAGCACTCATGTTTTTAATTTTGGTGTGGTGCCATCCAATATTATTTCATGGGTGCTTTCTGTGGCATTCGCATATTTCACAAACCGGAAGTGGGTTTTTGAGAGCAGGGCATGCGGCTTAAAAAATGTGGCGCTGGAGGCTTTGAAATTCGCGGGCGCAAGGGTGCTTACGCTTGTTATCGAAACGGTTTTCCTGTGGATTACTGTGGATGAAATCGGATGGAATGACATGCTGATGAAAATAGTTATCAGCGTGGTGGTGCTTGTGCTTAATTACGTGTTCAGCAAGTTTATGGTTTTTAAGGGAAGAGGCCGCGAGTAGCGGGCCGGAGGGATTGTGATTTTGGAAAATATCAGAAGAAAATACGGGTTATCGGCAGCGGTCTTAAAAAACATCGCGCTCATAACCATGCTTATCGACCATGCCACGGCAATATTGCTCAAAGCCTATCTTTACGATATCGGTGTCCATAATGTTTATAGCAGCACATGGTACTGGATTGGCAGGATAATCGGACGCATAGCTTTTGTGCTTTATGCCTTCCTGATTGCCGAGGGTGCCGTATACACAAAAAACAGGCTGAAATATGCGTTAAGGCTTCTGGCTTTGGGCATTATTTCCATAATTCCGCGGAACTTTGCAGACGGGACCGAGCTATTTAAATTCAGCTGCAAAAACATATTTTTCCTTCTGACACTTGGGGTTCTGACGATAATTGCCTGGGATTTTTTGAAGGAAAAAATAAAATCCGGTGCGGCTTCGGTTATTTTAAGAATTCTTTTGCTTGCGGCATCCTGCACGGTTGCAAAGGTATGCCAGATAGAATATGGCTTGATGGGAATTCTTCTTATCATGGCTTTTTATATTTTCCGGGGAAAAATGTGGCAGATGCTTGTTTCCGTAACCCTTGTAATGACGCTGGGGTATATGCTGAATTCGCTTGTGGGCTATAACATCCCTGCATGGTTTTCCAATAATCAGGGACATATAATCGCATCCCTCTGGTCTTTAGACCGTGTGCAGGTGCATGGCCTCCTGGCGCTTCCATTTATATGCTTATATAACGGGGAGAAGGGCAGACAGTTTTCAAAGTGGTTTTACTATTTATTCTATCCGGTACACCTGGCAATTCTTGGCTTTATCTGTGAAATTCTTTTTAGATAAACCTTCACTCACAATTTTGTCAAAACAGTGGTTACCGCGGGGCTCTCGGTAACCACTTTTGCTGAATTTTTCTTATATTCACTCATCGATGCATCACTAAGGCTCGCTCATATAAGAAAAATTCATCTAAATTGGGAACCGATTTTGCGGCAAGCAAGTTTAAGGGCAACCTTCCGAAAATTGTGGTTGAATATTATGCAACTAGTCTGTAAAATAATTTCCGGGAGATTGTTCGGGAGCAATTGTCTTATGTCCTTACGTCTCCACCTTTGCTGAATTTTCATTATGTTTAAAGAAAAATTCATCCTTTTTGTTTTAGCCTGCGGCCTTGCAGGATGTTGATTTGCTTTTTTATTAAAATACTTGGGAGAAAAAAATTGATCAGATTAAAAAAAGATATTTCACTTTATCTGGTGCTGAACCGGATATTAAACGAATTAAATGAGCAGGTGGTTGAACACGGCGAGAGAGTGGCATACCTTTATCTGAAGATGGCCGAATACAGGGGCCTTCCTGATGATGAAAAAATGGAAAATATGATGCTGGCATGTTATGCCCATGATATTGGTGCATACAAGACAGAAAAATTTCTTGATCTTCTAAGATTTGATGTTACCAACACATCCGAGCATTGTATCTATGGATATCTTTTCATGAAATATTTTTCTCCTATAAGAGACGCGGCAGAAGTGCTGCTTTACCATCACACATTTTATACCGAGCATAACAAGATAAAAAACGACTATATTGATGACGGAATACTGATTCACTTTCTTGACCGCATTGATGTGCTTGACATCATTGGCAGTGAGGAAGAAATGATGCACCAGATAAGGGAAGTATCCGGCACGAATTTTAATCCACGTGATGTTGAAGATTTTATAAAGGCAAATGAAAAGTATGGCCTGATGGCCCATATAAGCGATGGAAGTTTTAAAAAGGATGTCCGCGAATATTTTGACAGGGAAGAGCGTGTAGCAAGGCTTATTGACCCGGTCATTGCTATGCTTTCTTTCGAAGTCGATTTTAAGAGCGAACAGACTGTAATCCATACTATAACCACGACGCTTTTTGCAGGGATTTTTGCGGAGAAGCTGGGCCTTTCTGAACTGGATAAAGAAAAAGTTCAGTTCGCAGCCAGAATTCATGATTTGGGAAAAATTGATGTTCCGCAGGAAATAGTAGAAAAACCGGGAAAGCTCACAAAAGAAGAGTATGACGAGATGAAGAATCATGTTGTCTATACCGAAAAAATCACCTCCGATATCATGCCGGCTTCCGTGGTGCAGATTGCGGCACATCATCACGAAAGGCTTGACGGAAGCGGGTACCCAAAGGGGCTTAAGGCAGAGGCATTGAGCATAGAGGACAGAATCGTTCAGGTGGCTGATGTGGTAAGCGCCTTGCTTCAAAAGCGTTCATATAAGGACGTTATGGAAAAAGACTTGGTCCTTAAAATACTGAACGAGGATGCAGATAATGGAAAACTGGATGCAGATATTGTGAAGATGTTTTCCGATGAGTATGATGAAATCGTGGGCAACGTTCTTGATATGTCAAAGGAATCAATCCAGATGTATGAAAATCTGCAGGAAGAATATAAATATTATCTTAAAGAATCAGAGGAAAGCGGCCTTAAGGAAACGGATGAATTTGGTCTGTTTTCGGGAATAAGGTGACAGTCCATAAATCTAAAGAAAGTATATGGAAATAAGCATATGAAAATTGGAGACAGACGCGACGGGACACTTTTAAAAAATATAGATTCTATGCACATAATTATGCCACTTATGTATCCAAACAGATGCGATAACGAGGCATATATGCGTGTGGTTGTGGACTTAACGGAAATCGATAAGTATATAGAAAAAAAGAATCAGGAGCATCCTGAATATAAATATACATTGTTTCAGATTGCTGTTGCGGCAATGCTTAAGACGCTGGTCCTCAGGCCTAAAATGAACAGGTTTATTGCCAACAAAAACATTTATCAGCGTAATTGCTATACGGCAGCTTTTACTATGAAAAAGACTTTTGAGGATGATGGGGATGAGGTGCTTACACGCACGGTTGTTACCCCGGAATCTACCATCGAGGATGTGCGCAGCCAGATGGTGAGCCAGATAAAGGCATGCCGCGAGGCAGATAAAAAAGACCAATCCACAGAGGGTATGGATATGCTTCAGAAGCTCCCGAGGTTTCTGCTTAAGATAGTGGGATTTTTAGCACGTTTTCTGGACCGTCACGGATGGATGCCGGAATCAATAGTTGCCACAGACCCATTCCAAAGTTCAGTTGTGCTTTCCAATATTGGATCGCTTCATATATCCGGAGGGTACCATCATCTTACCAACTGGGGCACAACCTCTATTATGTGCATGGTGGGCGAAATATTTGAAAGGGAAGTAAAAACCGAAAACGGTGTGGAATTTCACCGCATGGCAGAGCTTGGCATAACCATAGATGAAAGAATTGCCGACGGCTATTACTACTCAAAAACCGTCAGGTATATGAGGGCAATCTTCGCAAACCCTGAAATTCTTGAACAGCCATTCAATACCGCAATGGATGTGAAATAACTAGTCTTCGCCGGTGCATTGTTTTTGGTATTGGGAAGGCGTAAGGCCGATGCTTTGGCGGAAGACCTTGCTGAAGTAGGCGTAGTCTTCATAGCCTACGCAGGCAGAAATCTGGTGCAGAGGCATTTCGGGATTGTTTTTAATCATTTTCTGGGCATTTTCCATTCGGCATTTTGTGAGATATGCGTTAAAAGAGGTGTCGCCATATTTTCTGAAAAGGCGGCTTAGGTATGTCTGGGATATGCCTACCTCGCTGCAGATGGTCTGTATATTTATTGGTTGGTAATATTTTTCATGAATGGATTTTACTGCATAGTCAAACATGTCTTTTGCGGAAAGCTGGCGATTAGCAGAAGAGTCGTCTTTAAACATTATCGAGAAGAGGTCATTCATAAGGCCTTCATAGCTTTCTGCATTGTTGGTTAAAATGTCAGCTTCAACTATAATCTGTCCGGTGGATTTTTTGTTTCCTGTGCGGACGCTTTGTATGTGGTGAATAAGCTGCTGCATCATCAGATAAACCTGGCGCTGTGTGGCCTTTTCTTCTGTCCACTGGGCTGCAAGGGCAGAGAAAATCCCTTTGATTGCATCTATGTTACTGTCTATAAGATTTAAGCTTATGCGTTTCAGCAAAGTAGCTGAAATATGAGCTGAGCCGGATATGGATTCGTACAGGCTGTCCTGTTCAGAAATTTCTTCAGGGAGTTCATATTCGCTGTGGCACCCTATTATCATGCAGTGCCTTAAAAGCCGTGAAGCCTGATTATAGAACCGGCCTATATTTTCAAAAGGAAGCACGGAAGGGGACCATACTATTGATGTGGTCGGTGATGATGACATCTCTTTATATCTGCTGACGGCTGAACGAAATTCTTCAAACGGAACATCTGCATCCGCAAATGCAATAAATTCTTTTTCGTCCCTTCCGGAAATAAGAGTGATTTTCGGCTTTTCTGTATCAGTAATCTCGAACGGATCAACAATCGAGGCACTTAGAAGGGGTATCTGCGGATATGTAACGCTGCCAAGCCTGAAAAGGGCAAAGTGATAGTTTCTGTTTCCAAAAATGTGATTTATAAATTCGCTGTCATATTCTTTATCATTCATAATGGAGGTTAATGTGTAACCTAGTTTTTCGGATATGGCTGAATCCAGTTTGCACTTTGTTTTTTCAAGAAGCGCCGTCATATATGAAACGCTTACAGGTTTTAAAATATAATCGTCAACCGAAGCTTCGATGGCACCATGTGCATATTCAAATTCCTGATAGCCGCTGACTATTACTATGTGCAGGGATGGAATAAGGGCTCTTGCGGCTTTTGAAAGAGATATTCCGTCCATGTCGGGCATGCGTATATCTGTTATTAGGAGGTCAACACAGGTTTTGTTTTCTTTAAGCCAGGAAAGAGCAGCACTTCCGTCGCGGAATTCTGCGCAGACATCAAATTCGGGTGCATGTTTTTTTATTATTGTTTTCAAATAACGAAGAGCAGGCAGCTCGTCATCAACCAGCATAATCTGATACATTTTCTAAAATCTCCTTTAATTCGACAACTGCGCCGCCATCATTATACAGATGCATTTTTATAGAACCGCGGCTGTAATAATAAAGCCTGAGATATGTATTTATAATTCCTAAATGGCCTTCCTTTTCGTGGACCTCCGGTTCTCCTCCTTCTTCAATCAGCTTAAAATTGCGAAGAAGCTCTGAAAGCACGGAATCTTCGAAGCCGGAGCCTTTATCCTTTATTGTGAAGGTAAGCTCATTACCGGAAACAAAGCCTTTTATGCTCACAGACATGATGCCGGTGCTTTTGTCCACACCATATTTGAGGGCGTTTTCGACCAAAGGCTGTAAGGTGAGCTTTGGAAGCGTAAGACTGTTCATTTCCAAAGGAACATCAATTTCAAATTCCAGCTTATCCTCGAACCGGGCTTTGCAGAGATAAAGATATCTTTGTACATTATCAAGCTCGTTTTCTATGGAGGCCGTCTGGGAACGTATGTCGGTTGAGTATCTTAACATAAGAGCAAACTGGCCGCAAAGCTCTGTTATTTCCTCGTTGCCGCTTTCCATTCCTTTTGCGCTTATGATATTGAGCGTGTTGTAAACAAAGTGCGGGTTTATCTGCAGCTGAAGGGCATTAAGCTGGGCTTTTAATGAGCCTTCGCGCAGGATAACCTCGTTGTTGTAGGAATCTTTAAGACGGCCTAAAAGCTCGTTGAAGCTTTGTTCAAGCTCGTAAATTTCTTTGTCAGATGGCTTTACCACATCGATGGAAAGAGAAGAACCGGTTTCTTTGGAGAGGGTGTCTGATGGAAGCTGCCTGATGCTGCTGCCAAGCTTTCTGATGGAATTTGTGAGCCCATAGGAAATAATTACAACCAGGATAAGAATTACAGCAAGCAAAGGGATGATGACTATAAGAGAGTTTTTAAAAATCTCAGCAGACATATTCTGAAAAATGCTTACGTCCTGTGAGATAAAAATGTATAAATCCAGGACCTTGCTGTGGAACAGGGCACTGGTGTCTTCTGCATTTTTTAAAAGCTGGGATTCCACGGTTTTGCTTTCGGAAATGCTGTAGGATGCGTAATTACCGTCAGAAGAGAAAAGCACGGAACCATCAGAAAACACGGCTTTTGTGTGAAGGCTTTTATCGGTGCCGGACTGGAAAATATTTTCAAGATCCTTTGTGGAGGAGGATATTTCCAGATAGCCTATGATGTCTCCATGCCATATAACGGCCTTTACAAGTGTGAACACGCTTATAGGGCGTATGGCCGACCATGGGTCGTTGTGCGGGCAGACAACTAATGAGCGGAACGGGTTTAAATCGATCTCATCTAAATAGGAAAGCGAATTCACGGTATCTTTAGCTTCATCCGAAAAGCTTACAACGGCATCGGTTTTTTCGAAGAGGTTTGTAAGATAAAAACCATCTCTTGTGTAGGCACTTACACGGTAAAAGGCGGATTGCAGCGGCGCCTGATACATTATGCGTGACATTATGGTCTGGGCACCGGCAATAGAAGAAAAATCGTCAGAGCCTGAATTTAAATATACTTCATAGAAGGCATCCATGAAATCGATATTGCTTGTAAGCTCTTCTAATGAATATTCCATCATCTCTATCTGCTGCTCGATTTCACTTTGCATTTTGCTTCCGAGGGTATTAAGGGAAGTGGCTGTGTTTTCACTTAGATTTTTTATTGAGGTTGAGTATGAAAATATAGAAAAAGCCGCTGTCGTAAGTATGGCAAGCACAGAAAAAAGTATTATAAGCTTGTGGCTCATTTTCATATCGGAACACCCCCATATTTTCCGACAGGAAACACAAAAGACCTGACCGACGCATTTTAGAGTTATGCCGGTTTAAAAAATAAAAGGCACGGCTAAATTATAGGTCATAAAAAAAATATATGTCAACGCAAATTTCCGGTGGGTTTTAATTTACAAGTTTTTGTGTTGAAAAATACATTGTTAGAGGTATCGGGGTAATTTATAATCCTTTGCAAAGTAGGCGCATTGTGCCATATCCCTTAAGGAGGTAGTATTTTATGAAACTTAAAACTTTAATTTGCATCATGATCGCAGCAGTATGCGTGATGGTTCCGGCTTTTTCATGCTTTGCAGAAGAAGAAACAGTTGAAAAGCCAAACCTGAACGCGCCAAAGGCACCTGAAGAGATGAAAATCGATGGCGCCCTTGATGAGTGGAACCTCGAAGAGGCAGCTGTCCTTAAGGAAGCTGAACAGGTCGTTAGAGACCAGGGACAGTGGGAAGGCGAAGAGGATATGAGCCTTGAAGTTTACATTATGTGGGACGAAGAAAACCTTTATCTTGCAGCCACTATAATGGATGACACGCCATTTATGTACAGAGAAGGTTTCCCTCCTGATATGGCAGATTCACTCGTTCTTTTCCTCTGCACAGATCCTGAAGCAGACCCTGAACGTACCGAATATATCGCAGAAGACTTCAGGCTTACTATGGTAATCGACGATTACTACTACAACACCGGTATCGACCGTGACATGATAGCCGACAACAAAGGCTTCGAAAGCATGGGCGCAGATGGTGACGAGCAGGTGCTTGATGGATACGAATGCGCAATAGAAGAAATCGACGGAGGCTACACCTTTGAGGCAATGATCCCGCTCAGCAACTTCTCCAATGATGAAATAGAAGTTCTTGTTCCTGAGGTGGGAATGGTTCTTGGCCTGGAACTTGGCATGTTCGACCTTGATTTCCCTTGCCCTGGTGTTGCAACAGCACGTCTTGAGTGGGCAGGCAGAAGCATGGACGTAGATACAGATCCATCGCTCTGGGGCACATTAACTTTCGTGGAAGCTAATGAATAATCAAAAAAAGAATTGCCGCGTGGCCAATGAAAATGGGCATAATAAAAAAGATAGAGGGATATTTATGAAAAAAAGAAAAATTTTAATTTTTATATCAGCTATGCTTTGCCTTTGCATGTTGTTTTCAATGACAGCAATGGCAAAGAATGAAAAGATAACAGAGCTTGATGTGGCAGCAGAGCTTGAAAATACAGATGCATCCGGCACAGTTAATGTTTATCACTGGTGGACTGCAGGCGGTGAAAAGGACGCCATCGATGCTGTTATCGCAGGCTTCACAGAGGACTACACATCTTCATCCGCAAAGTCAAATGCCATCCCTGGCGGTGCAGGCGGAGCAATGGTTATGAAGGTAAAGGTCCTTCAGCAGGCGGGAAAATCACCTGAATCTTTCCAGGCACATCCGGGCCAGGAAATCCAGCCTTACTTAGACAGTGACATGCTGTTTGACTTAAGTGATGTATGGGACTATGCAGACATCCACAGCCGCATGATTTCCGGCCTTGACGAGCTTTGCCAGGCTTCTGATGGTGGATATTATATTGTTCCTGTGGGCATCCACAAAACAAATACAATTTTCTACAACATCCACATGTTCGAAGAATATGGAATAGAAATTCCTGATTCCGAAAATATTACATGGGATGAATTCTTCGACATCTGCGAACAGTTCGCTGAAAAGCTTCCTGATGGAAAATATGCAGTTGACCTTGGCGACAGAAAAGGCTGGGCAGCATGCCAGGTATTCGAAAATGTGATGATCGGCACAGACGCACAGATTTATGAAGATTTCATCAACGGCCAGGCTACAGCAGAGCAGGTTCAGGAAGTTCTGGATGTGTTTGCACATATTATGGAATATGTAGCACCTGACCATGCAGCAAGAGAATGGTATGAAACAGCCGGCAGAATGGTGGCAGGCGACTATGCTATGCAGATCATGGGCACATGGATGCAGCCTCTGATGACAAGCATGGGCTGGGTTTACGGCGAAGACTATGGCATTTTCAATATGCCTGGCACAGAAGGCTATTTTGGTATGTGCATAGACGGCTTCGTGGTTCCTAATGATTCATCTGATGTTGCAGGCGGCGTTCGCTGGGCATACACAGTTTCACAGACAGACGTTCAGGAAGCATTCAGCATTGTTAAGGAATCTGTTTCCCCATACACTGATGTTTCAGACGAAATTTACAACGAGGCAACAAAGAGATTTAAAGACGAAATGCTTTCGGAAGGTATTACGTATTACCCAAGCTTCACACACGGAACAGCTCTTCCGTGGGCAGCATCAACGGACCTTCAGACAAGAATAACAGACTTTGCAACAAGCACAGACCCTGATACGGCGCGCTATGCAAAGATGATTACGGAAGCAATAAAAGAAGCAGGAGTGGAAGGAGATTGGAGCATTGTTAAATAAAAAAATTCTTGTTTTTACAATTTGCGCAGCAATGCTTGTATCGCTGTTCAGCTTCAATGTATTTGCAGCTGATGAAGAAGAACTTGAATTTCAGGTTATAGAAGAGAGTGACACACAGCATGAGCTTTACGCAGCATCAAAAAATATTATCGAAGTAGATGGCCTTTATTTTAAGGACATGAATGACAATGGCGAGCTTGACGTTTACGAAGACTGGCGTGAGGATGCCGAGACACGTGCAAATGACTTAATCAGCCAGATGACAGTCAGGGAAAAAATTTCCCAGATGCAGCATCCTACATTTGTTCCAAAGTCGGATGGCTCTACGCCAAGCTACTTAAGCAAATGGTCTAAGGACGAAGACATAGGCTTTATATTAGTAAGAGAATTAAAAGACGTGGCAACTGCCGTATCAAACCTTAACCAGGTTCAGGCATGGGCAGAGGAGAGCCGTCTTGGTGTTCCTATCATCATTTCAATGGACTCTGTGCATGGAACATCTTATGTAACCGGCGCAACGGTAACTCCGCATAACTTAGGCCTTGCAGCAACCAGGGACAAAGAGCTTGTTTCAGAACTGGCCGACATGGCCCGCCAGGAGCATATTGCAATTGGCGCAAGAATGACGCTTTCACCTGAAGCCGACATCGCAACCGAGCCTAGATGGGGACGTGTTATGGAAACCTTCGGCGAGGACGCCGACTTTGTAGCAGAAATGACAACAGCCCAGGTAATAGGCTTCCAGAATGGCACAGACGGTCTTAACGAGGACTCCATCATTGCCTGCATGAAGCACTTCCCAGGCGCAGGCCCACAGATGGACGGCGTTGATATGGCACCTATCATATCCACAGAGGAATCACTTGAAGAACACTTAAAGCCATATAAAGCTGCTATAGAAGTTGGTCTTGCATCCGTTATGCCATATTATTCAATTCCGCTTGCACTGGATACAGTTGCTGCACTCGGTAGCGAAGCAACCCTTCAGGACCTCCTTCGTGATGAGCTTGGTTTTGATGGCATCATCCAGACAGACTGGGGTATGATCTGGGGCATACAGCAGAGCGCATCACTCTGGGGTGAAGAAGTAAGCGAAGAAGAAGCAGTTCTTATCGGCGTTATGGAAGGCCAGGTAGACGGAATCGGCGGCGAATCCATCAGACTTATCGATACAATGGAAGAGCTTTACTCTGAAGGCAGCATAACAGACGAGGTTTTAGATGCAGCATGCTTCAGGATATTAAGGGCAAAATTCCAGATGGGTCTTTTCGAGAACCCATATGCAGATGCAGAATATGCAGTTGAATATGTTGGCAACGAAGAAAACCAGGCATTAAGCTTAAGAGCAGCAGAGGAATCCATGACACTTCTTAAGAACGATGGAATACTTCCTCTTGAATCGGGCAAAAAGATTCTTGTGTGCGGCCAGAGAGCCGGCGATATGGATTCTTTATGCGGCGGCTGGTCATCAGCTCAGGAAGGACTTACAATTGCCGATGCCATTGCTGAATACGCAGGCGAGGGCGCAGAGGTAACATATATTGCAGAAGACATCGACGAAATCACAGCAAAAGCACAGGAAGTTGATCTTGTAATCTGCGCAATAGGCGAAGCAAGCTACATGCACTCTTCACCTTGGGGCGCTGATTCACTCGAAATCACAGCAATCCAGCAGGAGATGCTTGAGGCTGTTAAGGAAACAGGCACACCTATGGTTACTGTTGTTGTTACAGGACGTCCTATCATCCTTACATGGTGCGATGAAAACACATCAGCAGTGCTTATGGCATACTATCCAGGTTCACAGGGCGGCATTGCCATAGCAGAGACACTGTTCGGTATCAACAACCCTACAGGAAAGCTTCCTATCCAGATGCCAAGAGATATGGAATCTGTTCTTAACCAGGAAAGTGATATTGCATTTGATATCGAAAATCCGCTTTATGACTACGGATTTGGATTGAGCTACGAATAAATACGAAAGAGGATATTATGACTAAGATTAAAGCATGGATGTGGAAACATCCGATGTGGCCAATGGTATTTCCGGCCGCCTTGCTCATATATTTCGTATATGTCAGTCTGGCATGGAACCTGTGGGTTTCCGTGTCCGACTGGCAACAGTGGAGCCTTGAGGCAAGCTATGGCTTCGGAGGTTTTGGATGGTACGAAACGATGTTCAATGACCCGGTTTTCTGGACTTCATTCAAGAACACGCTACTGCTTTTCCTTATTATACCTATCTGCCTTGTTATTGGCCTGGGACTTGCTCTTTTAATGGATCAGGCTCTCAAGGGCACGGCAATATTCCGAAATCTTATTTTGCTGCCTTTTGCCCTTTCCTATGTAGTTACGGGTACAGTGTGGGCATGGATGTATAATCCATCAAACGGTATTATAAACTCTATTTTGGAAATGTTCGGGGTGGACACCTCAAAACTTTTGTGGACGGCCAGCCAGGATACCATAATGCTGTGTATTATCATAGCCCTTGTATGGCAGTTCTCTGGGTATGTTGCGCTTATCTTCCTTGCGGGAATCAAATCTGTTCCGCAGAATGTTATCAATGCTGCAAAGCTTGACGGGGCATATTCAGTAAGAATTTATACAAAGCTTGTAATACCTCAGCTTAAAGGGGCTCTTGTATCTTCGATCACAGTAATAGCAATGTTCGCTTTAAGATCGTTCGACTTTATATGGCAGCTCCACGAAGGCGGGCCGGGTTATTCATCATACACATTGCCTGTAATGATGTATGTAGAAACTTTCCAGAACAATAATTTTGCATATGGCGCTGCCATTGCAAGCTTCCTCCTTGTTCTTGTTCTGGTTCTCATACTTCCATTCACATATTTTACGAGCAGAAAGAAAGCAAAGTAATTATGAAAAAATACAAACCACCAAAAGAAAAAATATCTACAAAAATGCGGATCCTCAGAATAGTGTTTTATGCGACGATGATTATATTCGCCATATTATTCCTGTTACCGTTCTGGGGTGCCATTACAACCTCGCTTAAGACAAGCGAAGAAGCACTGATGACAAACCCTCTGCTTTTGCCTGCAACCATAACATTTGATGCTTATGTGGAGGCTTTTGCAGAGCTTAAGGATTCGCTTTTGAACAGCCTTATAATTACAATAGGCGGCGCTTTGGGCTCATGTTTCTTAGGGTCCATCTGCGCATATGCGATAAGCAAGTTCAGGTTTAAATTCGACGGGGTTTTCTTCCTGGCATTATCCGCAGCAATTTACCTTCCGTATCAGGCAATACTGGTTCCGCTTTTAAGAACCATGAGCTCTCTTAATCTTTATGATAATCATTTTGGACTTATTCTTATACATGCTATTTATGGTATGCCTATGTGTATGTCCATGTTCAGGGGCTTTTACAGCGATATACCTGACTGTCTGATAAAGCAGGCCATGATAGACGGAAACGGACCATGGCAGATTTACGGAAAAATAATAATACCTAACACAACGATAGCCACTGTTACGGTTCTTGTGTTCCAGTGCACATCAATCTGGAACGAAATGCTTTTTGCGCTGACAATGACCGCATTTGACGCAAAGCCGGCTACGATAGCTTTGAATGAAATGGTAAGCAGCCTGAGCGCCAACTTCAACATACAGATGGCGGGTTCGATATGGCTGACCTTGCCGATACTGATTCTGTATATGTGCCTGGGCAAGTATCTGATAAAAGGCTATATGGCGGGCGCTGTTACAGCTTCATAATCTGGTTTTAATTTTAAATTGCACACAAAAAGGTTATAATGGTTTAAAAATGTGCTCATGTGTTTGAGCAAACGGAGGAGAGTATGAAAAGAAGATTAATAAGTCTGCTTGCACTTGTTCTTTGCCTTTGCATGGTTCTGCCGATGTCTGTGTGGGCATCTGACGAAGAAGACGAAGAAGAGGAAGAAGACCCGGTAGTAGAGGTCCTTGTTATCCCAGCTGATGGCGAACAGGCAGAGCTTAAATTTACTGATGACACAATAATAATAGAAGCAGATGGCCTTAAATTTAAGGACCTTAACAAAAATGGCGAGCTGGATGCCTATGAAGACTGGCGCCTTGACACAGAAGAGCGTGTGCAAGATCTTCTTTCACAGATGACGGATACCGAAAAAGCATTCCAGATGCTTCACATGACACTGGTCACCTTAAAGGAAAGCTGGTTCAATGAAAGCGGGGTGGGCTTTGTTCTTGCCTACACATATTTAGAAGACGGAATAGAAGCGGCTGTAAACAAAACCAACTACATCCAGTCCTTATGTGAAGAAGGCAGGATGGGAATTCCGGTTGTGTTCAGTATGGACTCTATAATCGGTGCAAGCTGGATTGACGAAACAACCATAATTCCTGACCAGATAACGCTTGCCGCCACCGGAGATGTGGAGCTTGTGGGGCAGATTGCCGACATGCAGAGACAGGAAATGAAGGCACTTGGAATCAGAATGAGCCTTTCACCGGTTGCCGATATCTGCACAGACCCTAGATGGGGACGCGCCCAGGAATGCTTTGGTGAGGATGCAGAGGTTGCTGCGGATATGGTTGTGGCCTGCATAGAAGGCCTTCAGGCAGGAAATGAGCTTACCGAAGAATCTGTTATGACATGCGTTAAGCATTTTCCGGGGTCCGGCCCGCAGACTGCAGGCGCCGATGGCACACCGCTTGTATATAATGACGACTCGTTCGAAATGCACTTAAGCGTGTTTAAGGCAGCCATTGAAGCCGGTGCTGCAAGCATTATGCCATACGGATACAGCACGGTGCCTTATCTTGGCGGCGATGCAGAAGAAAATTATGCACATGAATCAAGCACGGTTATGACAGACCTTTTAAGGAACGAGCTTGGCTATGAAGGCATAATCCAGACTGACTGGGGCCTTAACCATACAGCAGCTGCACTTGCAGGTGCCGATGCTTTAGGAGGCGCAGGCCAGAGAGAAAGCAGCAAGCTGGTTGAAGCTCTTACAGAAGATGAACTCAATGAAAAGGTGGGAAGGCTTCTTACGGCAAAATTTGATATGGGTCTTTTCGAAAATCCATATTCAGACCTTGAAGAGGCACAGGCAGTTGTAGGAACAGAAGAGAACTACCAGCTTGTAAAGAAAGCAGCAGCTGAGGCCATCACACTTGTTAAGTATGAAAATGCAGAATCACTTGAAGGAAAGCAGCTCATAGTTGCAGGCAGCCTTGCCGATGACGCAGTGGCTCTTTCAAGCGGATGGAAAATAGAAACACATTCAGGCCAGAGCATTCTCGAAGCAATCGAAAACGAGGCAGGCGAAGAGAATGTGACATATATTGCCGATGATACTTCACTTATTCCTGAACAGTATCCGGAAGGCACAACGGCCATTTTGGTTGTGGGCGAACAGAGCGGCACACACGAGCCTGTATGGGGAACAGCAACACTTGAATTTCCTGAAGAGCAGCAGGAGCTTGCAAAAGCCCTTAAAGCTGCAGGAGCAAATGTGGTGACTGTTGTTATCATGAACAGGGCTTATGTTCTTACGCCTATCGTTGAATCAAGTGACAGCGTGCTCCTTGCATACCGCCCGGGAATGACAGCAGGCGCAGAGGCTGTTGCAGATGCTTTATTCGGAAAAGCAGAAATCAGCGGACACACACCTTTCCAGATTCCTGCATCAATGAACCAGGTGCTTCTTCAGAGAGAAGACCTTGCAAAGGATATAGAAGATCCATTATATGATTATGGATTCGGCATCGAAATAGAAGCCTTCGGAAAGTAATTAAAATAAGTCTGCCGGGCATTATGATATTTGAAAAAAATAAAAGACCATAACGCAGGCACAAATATATAAACATCAGAAAGGTAAACGAAAAGCTATGGCATCAATTACCATGAAAAATGTCAGTGTTACATATGACAAAGGAAAAACAAGAGCATTAAAGGATTTGTCTTTGGAAGTTAAGGATGGCGAGTTCTGTGTATTTTTAGGGCCGTCCGGCTGCGGCAAGTCCACTGCCATGCATTCTATTGCAGGCCTCTTAAAGCCTGACAATGGCGAAATTTATATAAATGATGAGCTTGTTACGGCAATGGAAAAAAAGGTTTTTGTCCAGCCGCAGCAGAGAAATATAGCCATGGTATTTCAGGAGTATGCTTTGTATCCTAACATGACTGTTAGGAAAAACATGTCCTTTGCGCTTGCAACAAAGAAAGAGAAAAAGGAAGTTATAGAAGAAAAGGTTGAAAAGATGGCAAAGATGCTTTCAATCGACCATCTTCTGGACAGAAAGCCTGCAGAGCTTTCCGGCGGACAGAGACAGCGTGTGGCCCTTGGAAGGGCGTTGGTAAGAGATCCTAATGTTTTCCTCCTGGACGAGCCTCTTGGAAACCTCGATGCAAAGCTCAGGGAGCAGGTGCGCTACGAGCTTAAAAAAATCCAGAACGACCTTGGTGTAACGACTGTATATGTTACACACGACCAGACAGAGGCCATGACAATGGCTGACCATATTATCCTTATGAAGGATGGCGAGATTGTTCAGGAAGGAACGCCAGCAGAGCTTTATGACACACCTAAAAATCTTTTTGTGGCAAGCTTTTTAGGAACACCGCTTATCAATACCTTCACATGTGATGTAACCGAAGTTTCAGGAAAAGTTAATCTTAAATCTCCTGAAATAGATATCAATGTTTCAGGAAGTGACGCAGAAGTACTTAAAAATCACATAGGAAAAAAGGTTGTCATGGGAATAAGACCATCAGACTTTTCTGTCACATCTGACAAACAGGAAGCTGTTTTAGAAGGGACTGTGGACAGCTTAGAGCTTTTAGGAGATTCCTATCTTGTATATTTAAGAACGGGCGACAAGGTTATTATATTTAAGCACCCGGATGTAAGCTCGCCGCTTACAGGTGCTTTAAGCCTTAAGCCGAATTACGCAAAGCTGCATCTGTTTGATAGCGAGACAGAAGAAAGACTTAATTAAGCCCAACTAAATCACAGCGGACCTTTTGCATATGTATGACTGATGACAGGAACAAAGGTCCGCTGCGATTTTTATAGCCAGGGAACCGTATGAAAATTGTTTGCTGCAAGAGCGGGAACCGTGAATTGCGGTAATTGAGTTTCCGTACAGGCTCCCGTGGTGCTTGTGGGCGTACCTTGTGTAGAAATGGAAAAAATGTCAATAGCTGACAACAAAAAAATACGGAATTTCTTTATACGGCTGGCTGTGTTTGTTTTAATCACGCTGGCCGTTCTTGCGTATGCGGCTTTTGTTCTTGTTCCAAAGTATGATTATGGCATATGCAGCATGGCAAATCTTTATGCTCAGCCAAAAGACTCGGTTGATGTGCTGGCTGTGGGAACAAGCCAGACCTATGGAAGCATAAATACCAGCATTTTATGGGAAGAATATGGCATTGCTTCTTATTCACTAGCCACAGCAGAGCAGACATACTGGGTGGCCTATTACCAATTGACGGAAGCTTTGAAAATGCAAAGCCCGAAGCTTGTTATCCTGGATGCGAAAACATGTACTTACCCTGCAGACGCAAATAATATGGCGCGGACTGTGATGGGAACTTTTGGCATATTTTCGCCGTCAACAAGAATTCAAGCTATAAAGGCCTGCACGATGGATACGGATGTTTTAAGCTATGTGATGGCTTTCCCGCAGATACACAGATATTATTCTGTAATTAATGAGGATTCATGGAAAATCCCGGTTTCGTGCGCAGGGCGCAGCACAAGCTGGAAGGGATATATAGAGCAGACCGAAACGGAAAAGCACGAGCGGCCATCTCTGGTATGGACGTCCACTAAAAAGCCGGTTAATGAAAGGGAAGAGGAGTATTTCAGAAAAATTATCGAGCTGTGCAGCGAAGAGGAAATACCGGTGCTGCTTGTAAGCTATCCTTACCCTGATTATGCAAATGACCATATGTATGTGAATTCTTTGTTTGAAATAGCTGATGAGTATGGCATTGCATGCATAAATTATAATAACCCGGATTTAAGATTCGGTCTTAGATATTCATCTGATTTTTCCGACTGGCAGCATCTGAATGTGAAAGGAAGCACCAATTTTTCTTATCAGCTGGGGGCTGATATTAAGGAGTTGTTCGACATCCCTGACAGACGCGGGGATTCTTATTATTCTTCTTATGAAACCTGCGCTTCTGAATGGTTCGAAAAATATCCGGAGTATTTGCCGGAGTGATTGTTTTTTACGGTAGCGAAAGTCCCAAGCCTCCCTTGTGCTTGCGCGAGGTGGCCGCGGAAGCGTGACAGCCCCCGC
>R07__coassemble_62_pt1 | contig 46424 bp, 39 predicted proteins | sample R07__metabat2_low_PE_052 | metagenome-assembled genome bin R07
GCTTCTTCCTTTGCTGGTTCATCTGCCTTCGGGTTGTAATCCTCAGGAACGATGTCGTCTTCGAAATCTCTTCTGCTTAAGGAAATCTTCTTTTCTTCACGGCTGCCTTCTTTTTCAGGATCAGCTGGGATAATCTTGAAGTTTACTACCTTAGCATCGATTTCCTGACCAAGTTTAAGAACATCTGATGGCTTCTTAACATGTTTCTTGGAAATCTGGGAAACATGAAGCAGTGCATCGATGCCAGGCTCTAACTCGATGAAAGCGCCAAAGTCTGCCATACGTGCAACCTTGCCTTTAACGATTGTTCCCGGCTGGTATTTTTCTTCAGCGAGTGCCCATGGGTCTTCTCCAGGGAATCTTGCTGAAAGAGCAATCTTCTTGCCTTCGATATTCTTAACATAAACGCGAACCTTATCGCCTGCTTTGAATACAGACTTAGGAGAATCAACATGGCCCCATGACATTTCGGAAATATGAAGAAGTCCGTCGATGCCGCCAAGGTCAACAAAGGCACCAAATGCAGTAACTGATTTGATTTCACCTTCGATGATGTCGCCAATCTGAAGTGATTCTAATAATTCTTTTTCTTTTGCTTTTCTTTCTGCAACAAGAAGTGTCTTTCTGTTGCCGATAACGCGTTTCTTTTTAGGGTTGAATTCTGTGATTATGATATCGAAATTCTGACCAAGATATTTTTCAAGGTCCTTTTCGAATCTGTCTGAAACAAGGCTTGCTGGAACAAAGATGCTTGCGCCTTCGAAGGAAGTGATAAGGCCGCCTGTTGTTACCTTTTCAACTTTTACGTTGATAACTTCTTTGTTCTCGCATGCTTCCTCAACGCGCTTGTTGATCTTTTCATCATTGATGCGCTTGTAGGAAAGCTGAACTTCGTTGTCCTGAATCTTCAAAACCTTTGCTTCGATTACATCACCTACGGAAACAGCTGTAGTTAAATCGATGTCCTGGTTGTATGAATACTCTTCTTTAGTGATGATGCCGTCGTATTTGTAATGAATGTTAAGTGCGATGTATTCAGGCTTAACATAAAGGACAGTACCTTCTACAATCTCCCCCGTACGTATTGTTCTGATTGTTTCATCAATCATTTGGTCGAAATTTTTTTCTTCTGACATGTAAGAAAAACCTCCTGGATAATTTTGTTTGGGGTCGACGCCCCCGCTGTAATACCTACGTAACTTCCGGATTGCAAATACTCATCCTTTAAATCATTGTTACTCTGTAAACAGTATGTTTTATTGCAATTCGATTTGCATATGTCGAACAGTTTTTTTGTGTTGGAACTTTTATTGTCGCCAATCACGAACATAACGTCAACAAGTTGCGAAATATCCGCAGCTTCCTTCTGCCGCGTTTCAGTCGCCTTGCAAATCGTATTCACAACGTTCATATAATAACCTTTTTTTGCTATTATTTCAACTATATTGTTGAATTTATTAACATTAAATGTTGTCTGTGCCGTCACACATACCCTGCTTTCTGGGGGAAGTGTGAGTGCTTCAGCCTCTTCTTCACAATTTACCGCATAAATATCCCCCGAAGCCCATCCCATTATGCCTATTACTTCAGGGTGGGTTTTGTCTCCGGCAATAATGACCTTCTCGCCCGCCTCACCTTTTTCGCGGACAATTTTATGTATTTTTTCCACAAAAGGACATGTTGCGTCAACTAATTCGATATTATATTTTTCCGCGGTTTTATATACAGCTTCCGGAACTCCGTGCGCCCTTATAACAAGGATTCCTCCTTCGGCAAGCTTTATATCTTCGGGGTTTTCTATGACAGTAACCCCTTTTTGCCTTAATTCCTCAACGACAAAATCATTATGGATTATATTTCCGTATGTGTATATGTTTTTTTTGCACGGGTTGTTATCAACAAGGGCGAATACAGTATCCACCGCTTTTTTAACGCCAAAGCAAAACCCCGCGCTTTTTGCCAGTACTACTTCCATAATTCTAATATCTTTTCAACTACTTCTTCTATGTCCATGAAAGACGTATCCACAAGTATCGCATCCTCTGCCTGTTTAAGTGGCGAGTTTTCCCTGTGCGAATCATTATAATCCCTCTGGGCTATTTCTTCCTGAAGGGCTTTAAGATCGCACTTTATGCCCTTTTCTGCATATTCTTTGAATCTTCTTTCAGCCCGTACAGAGACAGATGCTGTAAGAAAAATTTTTAAATCAGCATTCGGAAGCACCACTGTTCCTATATCGCGCCCGTCCATCACAACGTTATATTTTTCGGCAAGCCTTTGCTGAAGCGATACCAGATGTTCCCTCACTCTGATAAACTTCGAGGTATCCGAAGCGGCTTTGCTTACAATCTCAGTTCTTATTTCGCTATTTACGTCCTCCCCTTCAAGGAACATATGCTGGACACCATCTATATATCTTATGTCCAGATCTGCCTTTTCCGCGGTTTCAGATACCTTAATTTCATCCTCAAGGTTCACGCCGCATTTTATGCAGGCCAGTGCCAGGGTCCTGTACATGGCGCCTGTATCTATGTAAACGAATTCAAGCCTTTTTGCTATTTCCTTTGCCACTGTGCTTTTTCCTGCACCTGCAGGTCCATCGATTGCAATCTGTTTCATTTCTCATTCCCTTCCGCCGCGCTTTTTCCTGCCAGCGCGCCTGTAGACCAGGCAAGCTGCAGGTTAAAGCCACCTGTATATGCATCTATATCCATAACCTCGCCTGCAAAATATAAGTTTTTAGCAAGCTTTGATTCCATCGTTTTAGGGTTTATCCCATTAACCATGATTCCGCCGTTTGTTATGACAGCCTCATTAAAGTCTCTTGTACCCGTAACTGTAAGCCCGAATTTTTTTATAATATCAACAAGCTTCTTTCTTTCCTGTTTTGTGATTGAATTTACCTTTTTATCCGGCTCTATTCCGCTTAAGTCCACAACTACCGGTATCAGCTTTGAAGGAAGCAGTTTTGCCAGCGAGTTTTTGAAGGCCTTATTTTTTTCTTCAGAAAAATCCCTTAATATGCGCTCGTCAAGCTGTTCTTCTGAAAGCGCCGGTTTCAGGTCTATGTATAGTTTTATGCCATCACAAGCTTCCGCTATTTTCCTGCAAAGCTTTGCAGATGCAGACAAAATCACAGGACCGGATACCCCATCAGATGTAAAAAGCATTTCCCCAAAGGCAGTAAATTTGTCTATTTGAATTTCTATATTTCTTAAAGAAAGGCCCTCTAGGCGTGATACAAAATTTTCTTTTACCACCAAAGGCACGAGAGAAGGCAGCGGCTTTGCTATTTCGTGGCCCGCCTTTTCGGCAAATTTATATCCATCACCGGTAGACCCTGTAGAGCGGTACGAAATGCCGCCGGTGGCAACAATGCATGCGTCAAAGGCTTCTTCTTTCCCTCCGCGGTATATCACTTTTTCGAATTGCCCATCCTTAAAACATATTGTTTTGACCTCAGAATTAAGACGCACTGAAACGCCATATTTTTTAATGGCCTTTTCTAGTGTCCGGATCACATCTGATGATTTATCCGAATCCGGAAACACCCTCTGCCCTCTTTCTGTTTTAAGCTTAAGCCCTTCAGATTCAAAAAAATTTATAACATCTTCCGGGGTGAAGGAATAGACCGCACTATATAAAAACTTCTGGTTTGTAACCACATTCTCAAAAAATTCTGCTGCGGCGCAGGCATTTGTAACATTGCATCGGCCCTTTCCGGTAATAAAAAGCTTTTTTCCAAGCTTTTCATTTTTTTCTGCCAAAGTAACCTTAGCGCCTTCCATGGCACAATGTATTGCAGCCATCATTCCGGCCGCCCCGCCTCCAATAACAAGAACTTTTTTCATTTCCTACACTTCCACCAGAATTATATCATCGTCGTCATCATCACCCTGGCCAATAATTTCGGATTCGGCACCTAAAGGATCGCCGAAATCAAGCTTTTGCTGGCCTTCAACCTGTTCTTCTTCCTGGGTAGATACAAAGCCAAGCTCCTGTTCGGCCTCAAGCTTAAAGGTCTCTATTTTTTCTACATTTATATCCGGCAGATCCTCTTTATTTTTGAGCCCGAAGCGTCTTAAAAACTCTTCTGTTGTGCCGAAAAGTATAGGTCTTCCCGGCTGATTCAGCCTGCCCGTTTCTTCCACAAGACCTGCTTCAATAAGCCTGTTTATGGCATGGTCGGACTGAACGCCCCTTATTTTCTCTATTTCTATTTTTGTTATCGGCTGCTTGTAGGCGATAATTGAAAGGGTCTCAAGCTGGATGTCCGTCAGCCTCAGATTTTTAGGGATTTTCACCAGCTTAATAAGATATTCATAGGCCTCGCCCTTTGTGCACATCTGATAGCAGCCGTCTATTTCAATTATCCTTATGCCCCTGTCCTGTTCAAAATATTCCAGGCACATTTCATCTATAATCGATTTCACCTCGCTCTCGGAAATTTCGAGTGCCTTGGCAATGCGGCCTGTTTCTACGGCCTCTCCCATGGTGAAAAGTATTGCCTCTATTATTGATTTTATCTGTTTTCTTTCCAAATTTTATTCCTCCGGAATTTTATCTGTCCCCAAAGCTTCTGAAGGGTCAAAAAGAATTATATCCGAATCATCATCGCTTTGTTCTGCCATAAGTTCCCCTGCTTTCATTAGCTCTAAGATGGCAAGAAATGTAACTATAATATTAGATTTGGACATCTTTTCTTCCAGCAGGTTTCTGAAGCTGAATTTTTTATGTTCTGATGTGTATTTCTTGACATAGGAAATCTTATCCGGTATGGATATTTCTTCCCTTTTTATGCGGCCGAATTTTAATGCCTGCTCGTTCATCTTTTCGCGGCTTCTCTGCATCACATCATCAAACACGGCCTTAAGCTTTACTATCGTGACATCCTTTAAATACAGATCCAGATCGATAGGTGCCACATAATTCATAACCTCATCAGGTATTGAAGGCTGCTTATAAAGCGACTTGGATGCGTTTAATTCTTTATCCTTGAGCTCGAAGGACATGTATTTGTAAAGCTTATATTCCAAGAGCTTTTGCACAAGTTCTGCGCGCGGGTCTTCCTCTTCGCCCTCATCATTGGTTTCTTTTGGAAGAAGCATTTTGGCCTTAATATCAAGCAATGTGGCAGCCATAACCAGAAACTCGCTCATCACCTCGGCATTTTTGCCCATACGCGAAATATATTCCATATACTGGTCTGTGATTTCAGAGATTGGAATATCATATATATCTACTTTATTTTTTTCTATAAGATGCAGTAAGAGGTCAAGCGGCCCTTCGAAGGACTCCAGCCTGAAAGATAAATCCATATTGTTATGCCTTTTTTATGTCTATTATCAAAATTTCCGGCTCGTTGTTTAAGCGGATTCCAAGGCCGTGCGAGCCAGCACCCCTTGAAACAATCATATTTGTATAGCGGCTTCTGTATGCTCCGCCGCAATGCTTCGGGAAAAATTCGAATTTAGGTGTTATAAGCCCTTTCCCATTAGGAAGCCTTATGACGCCTCCATGATAATGGCCTGATAAAACAAGGTCATATCCATTTCCGGAATAGGCTTTAAAAAATTCAGGGGTATGTGCAAGAAGAATGTTGAACTTATCCTTATCAACATTTCCTAAAAGCTCACGTACATCCCTGGATGTAAGTTTTTCCCTATGGCCGAATTTGTTATAGTACTTTTGATCTATATCCAGCCCATAAAGTTCTATATTTTCTGTAAGCGGAATTTTCCGGTTTTCAAGATAGCAGACATCCATGGAATCCAGCTCCATGCGGTAATGTCTGCACCTTTCTGATAATTTTTTATCGATTTTTAAGAAAAGTTCATGGTTTCCCGGTGCATAATAAACCGGCGCGATTTCCGAAAGCCTTTCAAGGGCGTTGATTGCATTTTCATCGCTGCCTTTTGTACGGGCTGTTATCATATCGCCGCCGATTATTATGGCATCAGGGTGCTGCGATGAAACCATCCTGGCCAGCTTTTTGTTGCGGTCTCCATAATTTTTGTTATGAAGATCCACAACGTAAGCCAGCCTTAAATTTTCATCGCTTTTAATTTTTTGTGATGAAACCTGGTATCTTTTCAGCGTTAAATGGTTCAGCTCGTAAATAATCCTGATAAAGACTATTACTGCAACAATGATCAATATGATTAATAACGCTGTTCCGAATTTCATAAAATTACTCTAAGCTTGCCAGTTTCTTTAAGTATTCAATCCTGTCTTTTGCATTTTCTTCTGATTTTGCAAACAGTGAAGCTGCCCTTTCAGGGTTCATTTTTTCAAGAGCAGAATATCTTACTTCGTTTCTTAAGAAATCAACATATGCTGTTGATGGGTCCTTGGAATCAAGCATAAATGGATTCTTTCCCTCTTCTTTAAGCCTTGGGTCATATCTTAAGAGCTGCCAGTAGCCTGATGTTACGGCCTGCTTTTCTTCAGACTGGGCTGTCTTCATGCCGCCCTTGATTCCATGGTTGATGCATGGCGCGTAGGCAATGATAAGTGATGGGCCCGGATAGCTTTCTGCTTCAACAAATGCCTTTATGCACTGGTTCATGTCTGCACCCATGGAAATCTGGGCAACATAAACATATCCATATGTCATGGCAATCTGAGCCAGGTCTTTTTTCTTGGTGTCCTTGCCGCCTGCAGCAAACTGTGCAGTTGCGCCTGTAGGTGTGGATTTTGACGACTGACCGCCTGTATTTGAATAAACCTCTGTATCGAATACAAGAATGTTTATATCCTTGCCGGATGCAAGCACATGGTCAAGACCGCCAAAGCCTATATCATAAGCCCAGCCGTCGCCGCCGTATACCCACTGGCTCTTCTTTGAAAGATAATCCTTCTGTTTAAGGATTGATGCAGCCATACCGCAGCTTTCCTGTTTCTTTTCAAGAACTGAAACAAGCTTCTCTGTTGCAGCTCCGTTTAAAGAACCGTTTGCAAATGTGTCAAGCCATTCAGTTGCTGCTGCTTTAAAGTCTTCATCTGTATTCTTTTCAAGGCAGGTTTCGATTTTTTCCTTAAGGCCGGCGCGGATTGCATTATTTGCAAGAAGCATACCATAGCCAAATTCTGCTGCGTCTTCGAAAAGTGAATTGGACCATGCAACGCCCTGTCCCTTTTTGTTAACTGTATAAGGAGTCGAAGGTGAAGAGTTGCCCCAGATAGATGAGCAGCCTGTAGCATTTGCAATATACGCCCTGTCTCCGAATAACTGTGTCATCAGTTTTGCATATGGTGTTTCGCCGCAGCCTGCGCATGCTCCAGAGAACTCTAAGAGAGGCTGTTTGAACTGGCTGCCCTTCACAGAAGATTCCTTGAATTTTGCGGAAACTTCAGGTTTTTCAGAAATGGTAAGGCCATACTTGAATATTTCCTGTTCAGCCATCTGGCTTTCAGCCGGCTTCATAACAAGTGTCTCTGCCTTGTTGTTTCCAGGGCATACATTCACGCATGAACCGCAGCCTGTGCAGTCAAGCACGGAAAGAGTCATTGCAAACTTAAATCCAGGAAGGCCTGTCATATCCTTTGCCTTTGTGCCTTCCGGTGCGCCTTTAAGCTCTTCTTCTGTAAGGACAACCGGCCTTATTGCGGCGTGCGGGCAAACATAAGCGCACTGGTTGCACTGTATGCAGCTTTCTGCGTTCCAGCATGGAACATCCACTGCTATGCCGCGTTTTTCGTATGCAGCTGCACCCGATGGTGTGTCGCCTTTAGCATATTTTGCAACAACAGAAACAGGAATTGTGTTTCCTTCCTGTGCCGAAACCTTTTTCTGAATAGAATTTACGAAATCAAGGACTTCTTCTCTTCCCTCTGTGAATACAACGCCAAGTTCTTCATCCTGTGCGTCTTTCCAGTCTGCAGGAATTTCAACTTTAACCACCTGCTCTGCGCCTGCTTCTATGGCCTTATAGTTCATGTTAACAATATCGTCGCCTTTTCTGCCATAAGTTTTCTTTGCAGCTTCCTTCATAAGCCTTATGGCTTCTTCTTCAGGAATGATATTTGCAAGCTTAAAGAATGCTGACTGAAGCACCGTATTGATACGGCCGCCAAGGCCTATTTCCTTTCCGATCTTTATACCATCTATTGTATAAACGCTCACATTGTGTTCTGCAATATATCTCTTTGCCTGGCCCGGAAGGTGCTCTGAAAGCTCATCAGCTGTCCATGAGCAGTTAAGAAGGAAGGTGCCGCCGTCCTTAATATCCTGAACCATATTGTATTTTCTTACATATGATGGATTGTGGCATGCAACAAAGTCGGCCTGATTAATAAGGTAGGTAGACTTGATAGGTGTTTTTCCGAAACGGAGGTGTGAAATCGTAACACCGCCTGATTTTTTGGAGTCATAGTCGAAATATGCCTGTGCATACTGGTCTGTGTTGTCGCCGATGATCTTGATGGAGTTTTTGTTTGCGCCTACAGTACCATCTGCGCCAAGGCCCCAGAACTTGCAGCATACAGTGCCCGAAGGTGCCGTTACAGGTGCATATGAAGCATCAAGGGAAAGATTTGTAACATCATCTGTTATGCCGATAGTGAATTTCTTTTTTGTGCTGTTTTTGAAAGCAGCAATAACATGTGCAGAATTTGTATTCTTAGAACCAAGGCCATATCTTCCCGAGAAAACAGGCACATCCTTGAATTCTGATTCATGGAGGGCAGCAACTACATCAAGGTATAATGGTTCGCCTAAGCTTCCCGGTTCCTTTGTCCTGTCAAGAACACTTATCTGTTTAACTGTCTTTGGAATTGCATTGATCAGATGCTTTGCACTGAACGGTCTGTAAAGACGAACTTTTATGATACCATATTTTCCGCCGTCTTTATTTAAGAAATCAATAACCTCTTCTGCTGTTTCGCAGACAGATCCCATGGCAATAATCACATGTTCAGCGTCCTCTGCGCCATAGTAATTGAAGAGACCATAATTTGTTCCTATCTTTTCGTTTACTTTGTTCATGTATTCTTCAACAACTTCAGGAAGTGCTGCATAAATACCGTTGCAGGCTTCACGTGTCTGGAAGAAAATGTCAGGGTTCTGAGCCGAGCCCATCTGGCAAGGATGTTCAGGATTCAATGCGTTCTTTTTAAATTCATCGATTGCGTCCATATCCACAAGGTCTTTTAAGTCATCATAATCCCAGACTTCTATTTTCTGGATTTCGTGCGATGTTCTGAAACCGTCAAAGAAATTTAAGAAAGGAACTTTTCCCTTAATTGCTGAGCAATGTGATACAGGTGTAAGGTCCATAACTTCCTGAACACTTGATGCGCAAAGCATTGCAAAGCCTGTCTGACGGCATGCATATATATCCGAGTGATCGCCGAAAATCGAAAGTGCATGCGTAGCCACTGCACGGGCAGATACATCAATAACAGCCGGAAGCTGTTCTGCTGCAATCTTGTACATGTTAGGAATCATAAGAAGAAGTCCCTGTGAAGCTGTGAAGGTGGTGGTTAATGCACCGGCTGCCAAAGAACCATGCACTGCGCCTGCTGCTCCTGCTTCGGACTGCATCTCCGTAACAGCCACCTCGCGGCCGAAAATATTTTTGAGGCCTTCTGTCGCCCATTTGTCGGCCAGCTCGGCCATAACAGAAGATGGAGTGATAGGATAAATCGCTGCAACATCAGAATATGCATAAGAAACATGAGCCGCTGCGGTGTTTCCGTCCATTGTTTTCATTTTTCTTTTCATTTCACAAATCCCTCCTAAGTGTGAAAAAAATTAAATACAAAAATACAAATGTATCAGCCCTTTAAGGCAAATGATACAACTGCCTGAATGCTATTATAACAAAACAATCTGATGTAAACAAGGAAATTACCCTTTTAAAAATTTTATATTTTTGTTATACTGCATAAGCTGCACCCGTAGCTTAATGGATAAAGCGCAGGCCTCCGGAGCCTGAAATGTGGGTTCGATTCCCGTCGGGTGCATTTTTATTTTTCTACAGACTCATCAGTTTCTTTTCCCTCGAATAAAAATACAGGTGGTCGGAAAGAATGTCTGTGTTTTTAACTTCCTTGTTAACACATGTAAGCATATCAGTAAGCCTTTCCGTATTGTATTTTTCGCTATCCGCAGGCACTAAAAGCACCTCATGCACGCTTGACGGAATGATATAAAGATCGCAGTCCATAAGTAATGCTGCAGATTCAAGTACATCCTTATACAAAATAGTTGCAGCTCCAAACAAAGAAAACTTGTTGGAAAGAACGCATAGAGGAAAATACGGACCAAACTTTAAACCCACAACTTTCTTAGTGTTTTCAACCGCAAACTCATAAAGCTCATCAACAGATATTCCCCAGTTATCAAAAATTTCATTTGTTATATGTGTTGAATATGTTCCATCGCTGCCGCTGTCGATCAGATAATAAAAAACAGCAGAAAGATCCATGATTTCCATATGAGGGCCCTTACAAAGTATTTCACAGTTCTGTCTCGTATTTATAAGCCTAATCACAATACGGTCCTTTGCTTTTTCAAACGTTTCAAAAACCTCCGGGTCCATTGTGAATTCACTTTGACAGTCCACAGAAATTTCCAACATCATCCTTGCAATTTCATCAACATCTTTTCCGCCTTCTTCATACATTTTGTAAAAATCATTGATGTAAATTGTTGGATTCGCCCTGAAATAATCATTCCTTCCTTTTCTTAAAATGGTCACGCCATCAAGAATCACATCATTATTTTTTGTTACCTCATGAAATTCCGCGTAAAAATCTGTTTCTTCTAGTTTCCTTTCAATACTATCCCTTACCTCATCCCTGAAGTCTTCATAACTGATTTTTCTCATATTTTTCCTTTCTGAAAATAAAATCCCAACCGGCCTTAAACAATGCAGGCGAAAATGCAGCATTACTTAATAAACCGGCTAAAAATAAAACTTTTTTCTTTCCGCACATGAAAGAAAAAAACGGCAAAATGCCTTTTTGTGAAAACATAAGGGTGCTGACTTTCACCCTTTCAAAGAGAGAATCTCTTTTCAGTTCAGACTTTAATGTAATACACGCCCCGGTGTCAAGAGGTAATTTTTAAAAATTTTATATTCTTGCATTGCTGTCAAAAGGCCCTCTGATTTTTCAATCAGAGGGCTACGTGTGATTTTTGTTGAAATAATTTTTCTTTTGTATGAGTAATTTCTACCCAGCCTATTTCTAAAACAATTCAGAGTGTGTTCCCAGGCGATATAACATAAGAACCAATATATCCTCCCGGATTTCATATACCAAGAGCCAGTTTGGTTCGATATGACATTCCCTGGTTCCTTTATAATTTCCGGACAATTCATGGTCACGATAGGTTGCATCAAGTGTACCGCCGGACGCAAGAATATCCACAACATAAAAAAGTTTGTCCAGATTTTTATTCTGCTTTTTTGCCAGCTTCATGTCTTTCTTGAACTGGTTTGTAAATTTAACTTCGTACTTCATACTTCAAGAGCTGCCTTAAGGTCGTCCATATTTGTATACCCTTTTACACTGTGGTCTGTAGCAATTCTCCGTCCTTCTTCAATTGCAGCAGCTGTTACAGCGTTCGGGACTTCCACTTTGAGAGGAAAAGGAATCCCTTGTTCTCTTATTGTAGTTCTAAGAAACATATTAATGGCAGTAGTCATGGTAAGTCCCAGTTCAGCGAAAATTGCATCTGCCTGGTTTTTTATATCCTTATCCGTTCTGATATTCAGATTAGTTGTAGCCATAATATACACCTCCGTTCCTCATTATTATATGCATTTTTTCGTTATTTAGCAACACAATGTCATTATTTTTTACTTTAAGTATTTCAGTTTACTCAGAAACATAAAACACAGAAGGATAAAAACAACCGCCGTAAGCCTGGAATGTAACGCAGTTATTTTTATAACAATCTAAAATTTTCAAACCACTCCGCCTTATTAATTACGCCGTAATCTTATCCTGGGTATCAAACTCTGCCATAAGCTTTTTATTGGTTGCAAAGAAATATATGCCGCACAGGATAATCTGTCCGCATGTGGATATAGGGGTTGCGAGCCCGATAACAAATAACGAATCTGTTATTGACTTTAAAAGGAATGCCATAGGTATTCTGATGGCTACGCCCAAAAAGCCCTGTATAAGCGTGATATTTGTTCTTCCGCATCCATTGAAATATCCTATAAAGCTGAAGAGGAATGCACAAAGGAAATTGTCGACTGCGTAAGCTTTTAAATATTCCGCTGCGGCGGCCACAACCTCCGGGTCATTAGAGAAGATTCCGGTAAGAAGTGTTCCGTCAAGGAAGCACAAAGCCGCCATAGCCACAGCAAAAGCCAGGCACATTACTATCGAATAAAGCATGGCTTTTTTTGCCCTGTAAAGCTTTCTTGCGCCCACATTGTGGGCAACAAATGCAGAAAGAGCCTGAAATGCAGCATCCGGGAAAAGCATTATAAATGTAACCAGCCTTCCCGCAACGCCCGTACCTGCCGATGCAATAAGTCCAAGCGTGTTGAGTATTCCATGCAGAACCAGGAAGGACCCGCTTACTACCAGGCTTTGAAGCGCCAGAGGAATGCCGAACTTGAGTACTTTAAGACCCAGCACTTTATTGAATTTTATATTTGATTTTTTAAACTCGAATGGCAGACCCCTTTTTGCAGCGATAATAATGGATATCACCACAGATATGCCCTGCGCAAACACAGTGGCAATGGCAGCACCGGCTGCCGCCATATTAAACACGCCCACAAGCAGAAGGTCGCCTAATATATTAACCACACAGGCCACAGATACTGCGATAAGCGGCGTTGTGGAATCCCCTATTCCCCTGAATATACTTCCAAGCACATTATAGGCTACAATAAATATCATGCCTATTGAACAAATTCGCACATATATAACGCCCTCGCTCATGGCTTCCGAAGGGGTCTGAAGCAACATAAGGCCTTCCCTTGCCCATATAAACAATGCTGCCATAAATAAAACTGCAACAGCCGCAAACAATATAATCGATGTTCCGATTACATTTCCGGCTTCTTTTTTTCTGCCCTCGCCTATAAACTGCCCTAAGAGAATGGTTGTTCCCATTGCAAGCGAGGTTATAAAAGACTGGATGGATGTGGTAAGAGAACCACCCACCGAAACGCCCGACACATTAGCCGCGGAACCGAACTGCCCAACAATCATAAGATCGGCTGCGCTGTACAGCGACTGAATAATAATAGCTGCCAGCACAGGCAGCATAAACCTGACAAGAGGCCCTAAAACCGGGCCGTCTGTAAAATTAATTTCCTTTTTCTGTTTCATTGCTTTTTTGTTTAATCGTTTTTTATTGTTTTTTAATTTTTTTAATTAATTTTTTAATTGATTTTTTTGTTTCCATAACTTGTGTATTTTAATTAAACCATGTACATATTGCAAGGTTTTTTTGTACAAAAAACAATCTGGAGCAACTTCTTGTTTTTAACAATTTATCATGATATAAAAACAGGCTGCCTTCAAAAGGCAGCCCGTTAAAATTTTTAATCAATCTTTAAAAAGATCAGTCGATTCCGCCGAATCCCCCTGGAGGTTCTTCGCCAGGTTCAAGATCTTCCGGACGCTCTGGTGGTGTTTCGCCGTCGCCAGCTGATTCGCCTTCACCTTCGCCACCTGCTGATTCGCCTTCTTCAGCCGGAGCTTCTTCGCCTGCTGATTCGCCTTCGCCTTCAGCACCTGCAGATTCACCTTCTTCAGCTGGAGCTTCTTCGCCTGCTGATTCGCCTTCGCCTTCGCCGCCTGCTGATTCGCCTTCGCCGCCGCCCTGGCCGCCTTCTGAGCCGCCCTGAGCAGCCTTAGCTACAACAACTGTTAAAACTGTGTCGCCGTCTAATGTAGCAAGGTATTCGTATGTTGGGTCTTCTGATACAGCTACTTCTTCAAGGCCAGAAACGATTTCATAACCTGAAGCCTGAAGTGTGAAGAAAATGCCCTGTGATTCAACGCTCTTGAACAGTGTAACAGCGCCTTCTACAGGATTGCCTTCTTCGTCAACGATGTTGATTGTAAGAACATTGTGTGCAAAGTCTTCTACGGTGTATGTAGATGCAGCCGGTTCAGCTTCAAGAACCTTGCGTTCAAATGCTTCGAATGTAACATTTTCAGAAACTTCGCCTTCGATGTTGAGTTCGCCACAGTAGTAAACAGTAACAGGTTCTTCAGCATCGATTGATGATGTAGCATCAACTGTTAAGTTGTTGATGTAGCATGCTGCTGCTTCGCCGTTTGTGCCATCAGCTAATTTAACTGTCCACTTAGAACCATTTGCTAATGTAACATCGATTGGGTTGTTGATTGTCTGGTTTGCTACGTTGTAGATAGCACCAATTACAGCGTAATCTGTGATGCCGCTTGCAATATAGTTACCTGTGTTGTCGGCCTGAAGAACTGTGCCGTTTTCTACGCGGTTGCCTTCAAGGTCTACATGGTAGCCATAAGAAGATGAGATTGTACCTGTAAGAGAAGCGTTGTCTAAGTTAACTTCAAGAGTTTCAACTTCTGTGAAGAGGTTGTTCCAGATGTTGCCTTCGTAGTCGCCGTTCTTGATATCAGCTACTGCGTTCTTGTTGCCTGTGTCTGCAACTGCAACTGCGCTGTCGCCAAGGTCCTGGATTTCGAATTCTGTTGTGCCAGGGTTTCCTGCATCGTCAGATTCGATAAGTTCTACGATAGTGCCTGTGTAGTTCTGATCACCTGTAAATTCGATATCGCAGTCATCAATAAGGATGCTTCCTGAGCAGCCTGAGTTTGCGCTGCCTGACTTGATCTGATATACAGTGTATCCAACATTGATATCGCAGTCTGTGAGGTATGCTTCGCAGTTAGAGCCATGTGTCATGATGCCGATGTAAAGTGAGTTAACATCGCAGTCGATGAATTCCATGAAGCCGCCTGCAATAATACCAACTTCGTTGCCGCCAAAGAATGTTGAATCTTCGAAGTAGTCATAAACGTTAGCATCTGCATATGCGATATAACCTGAGCCTTCGTTTGTGAAGCCATAAGTTACACCATTGTGTTCTGCTGTTGCATCGTATTCTTTGCCTTCCTGAACTTCTTCAAGAGTACCAATACCTGCTACACAGCCCTGAACATCAAGTGCGTATGTGCCTGTGTTTGCATATGACTGACCAGAGTCTGTTGAAAGAACGCCCCAGCCTGTGCATACGAACAGAGAATCACGATAGATACCCTGGCCAGCGCCTAAAACGTTGGTAGCACGAACGCCGCCTTCAAGACCGAGTGCCATAGGAGTTCTCTTCATCATAGGAACTACTAATGCGTGATATTCATCTTCTGTATCTTCTGATTCCTGAGCATAGATGATAGAATCGTTGATGTAAAGGATACCATTGCCTTTTACAACAGCGCCTGTACGGATAACGCCGCTTGTTTCGATATATACATCATTAAGTGTGAGGTTAGCTGTGCCTTCTGCAAGAACTGCTGCAGCTTCGCCCTGGAAATCGTTAGCGCCGTCGCCATAAGCATAGATTGTTGTGCCTGTGATTGAATAATCTGTAGAATCAACGATGATGCCGTTGAAGAAAGGACCATTCAGGTGGATTTCGCCGCCGATTGTCTTTGTGTCATCGTGTGTAACACCCTTTGTAAGGAGTGATTCGATTGTTTCATCAGCAACGATGCCGTTTGCATCAACCTTAAGGGCTGAACGGTATGTGTATTCAGCTGTATTTCCGGCCATGTTCATGAACTTAGCCATTTCTGAATACTGCTCTGTGCCTGCTGTTGTCTCGAATGAGTACTGTCCTTCAAGTGGAGTTTCATCTTCAACATAGTCTAAGATGTCGTAGTAGTCGCCATCTACAACCAGTGTAAGAACGCCGCCGTTTTCAGCTTCGATAACTTCGCCGTTTGATAATGTAACAGCTGCGATGTTAGATGATGCTGATGGGCTGTTGATCCAGTCGTTTTCTGTTGCTGTTGTTGCAACATAGCCTGCACCGTAGGTTACATCAGTGATTGTGAGGCCCTGCTCCGGTAATTCAGCTTCTTCTGCTTCTGACTGTCCTTCAGCTGATTCGCCCTCTGCTGATTCGCCTTCTGCTGATTCGCCTTCACCTTCACCGCCGGCTGATTCGCCGCCGCCAACATCATTGTTTCCTTCGAACTGTTCCTGAACAGCAGATACGATATCCTGGAATTCAGGGTTTTCAGCTGTCCAAACGCCCTTGTCGATGCCGCCCTTTATTTCTTTGCCATCAAATGTGATAACAAATCCCTTTGTAGCTTCATCGCCATTGTCTGTGTCTTCGTAGTGAGCTGTGCCTGTAACGCCGCCAACTGAAATTTCATAATCAGCTGATGCCGAAACCTGTCCGCCAGCTGCGCCTGCGCCGCCCTCGGATTCGCCTGCGAATGCAACTGTTGCGCCTAATGCTACAACAAGAGCAAGTGCAAGTATCCAAGCAGTAAGTTTCTTGAACATAACTATTCCTCCTAATATTTTTTAACCAATACATAAATATTTTACTGGCCAGTACATTATAAACTCAATTACTTTAAATTTAAATAAAAAAAAATGCTCTTTATGGTAAAAAAAGCATTTTTTTAAATACATTAAAATATATTAGGTATGCCAAACAACAGATACTCCCGGCTGTGGCAGTCAGAAGCATATATAAGCTTCCGCCCGGCATTTTTGATTTTTTCTATAATCCTGCTCTCCGGATATGGCGTTTTCCTATATCCCCGGCAGATTGCTCCATAGTTTATTTCAAAAGACACATCCTCTTTAAGAAGCTTATCAAGCGCGTCATCCGTAGCCTTAACATACCTTGGATTTTCTGTGTCAAAAAGGTCATTTTCTTCGTTGAATTTTGTGATCAAATCAAAATGCCCCACTATATCGCATTTTGTTTTCTCATACAGATTTCCGACAAGCTTATAATAATCCTCGGCAAAGGCATAAAAATCTCCGCCATAATATTTATTCACTGCCTCAATCTGTTTTTCCCTTGATGCGTCCACCGGAATATATGTTCCGTCTTTAAGCACATAATGCACAGATCCGATAACATATTCATAATCCTCTGTGCTTTCCTCCGAAAAATAATCCTGCTCCACGCCAAGCATTACTTTTATTCTGTTTTTATAAACATCCTTAAGGCGGTTTATTTCTTTTTTATATTCAGCCGTCTTTTCCCTGCTCATGCAGAAAGGCGCGTCGTCCGGAATGTCAGTGAAGCTGTGGCCGGAAAACCCGATGCAGTCACAGTCCTTAAACGAAGCATATTTAACCAGCTCCTCAGGAGTATCCTTTCCGTCGCAGTATATTGTGTGAGTATGTAAATTTCCGGGTCTCATTTTGTCATCTTCTCCTGTTTAACCTTGTGGTCTATAATATGCCTTGAAGCAAGCTCCTTCTGTATATCTTCAATGGAAATTCCCATCTGAACCATCAGCACCATAACATGGTAAGCCAGGTCGGCAATCTCGTAGATTGTTTCTTTTTTATCATCAGCCTTTCCGGCAATTATAACCTCTGTGCTTTCCTCGCCTACTTTTTTTAATATTTTATCTATTCCCTTTTCAAAAAGATAAGTTGTATATGAGCCTTCCGGCATTTCCTTCTTTCTTCCCTCAAGGAGTTTGTACAGCCCGTTGATTTTAAACTCATGGAGTTCTTCGCTCAAAAACACTTCGTTTGTGAAGCAGCTGTCCGTATTTTTATGGCAGGCTGGCCCGTCCTTTTCCACAACAACAGTTAAAGCATCAAGGTCGCAATCCGCAGTGATGCTTACTATATGCTGGTAATTTCCGCTGGTCTCGCCCTTAAGCCAGAGCTCATTTCTCGAGCGGCTGAAAAAGCAGGTAAGCCCCTTTTCCATGGAAATCTTAAGCGATTCCTTATTCATATAAGCAACCGTAAGCACATCCTTTGAAAAAGCATCCACCACAACTGCCGGGATAAGCCCTCTGTCATCAAATTTTAATTCGTCAATATTAATCATTATACCAACCTCACATTTATACCATTTTTATATAATTCAGATTTAAGGTCTGATATTTTCACCTCTCCAAAGTGAAATATCGATGCCGCAAGCCCCGCATCCACGGTAGGAAGCTTCTTAAACAATTCAATAAAATCGTCAATCGAGCCTGCGCCGCCCGATGCAATAACAGGCACATTCACAGCCTCTAATACTCTTTCAAGCATTTCAAGGTCAAAGCCCTTTTTCACACCGTCTGTATCTATAGAATTAAGCACCACTTCGCCTGCGCCGAGACCCACACATTTTTTTATCCAGGAAACCGCCTCCATGCCGGTATCTTCGCGTCCTCCTTTGGCAAAAACCCTGAATTCTCCATCCACACGCTTAACATCCGCCGAAATAACCACACACTGATTTCCATATTTTTCAGCCGCTTCCCTTATAAGCTCCGGATTTTTAATTGCGCCCGAATTAACACTCACTTTATCTGCGCCGCATTTAAGCACGCGGTCAAAATCCTCTACGGTATTTATTCCCCCTCCGACGGTAAGCGGAATAAAAATCTTTGAAGCAGCCTCTGTTAAAATATCAGTAAACAATTTTCTTCCTTCAAAGGATGCTGTAATGTCATAAAATACAAGCTCATCGGCGCCGCTCCTTGAATAATAATCTGCAAGTGCCACAGGCGAGTCTACATCATTTATGCCTTCAAAATTAACTCCCTTCACCACTCTGCCATTGCGCACATCAAGGCAAGGGATAATTCTTTTTGTGATCATTTTGCCACCTCGATTGCTTCTTTAAGATTGATTGCGCCGGTATAATATGCCTTCCCGATGATTGCCGCATAAAGCCCCATCTCTGAAAGCCTTTTAACATCCTCTATCGTGGAAACCCCACCGGATGCCGTTATGTCAGTTTTGAATTTTTGCGACAATTCCGAATAAAGCTTGAGATTTGTCCCCTTCATTGCTCCATCCTTTGATATGTCTGTGCAGATGATATTTTTTATGCCAATGCTTTCCATATCTGAAAAGAATTCATCCAAGGTTATAGCCGACTGCACTGTCCAGCCTTTAACTGAAATAAAGCCGTCCCTCACATCAGCCCCTACTGCAATTTTGTTTCCGTATTTTTTAACAGCTTCTTTAAGAAAATCCCTGTTTTCAACCGCAGCAGTTCCCAGGATAACACGGCCTACACCTATGGAAATATATTTATCAACTGTTTCCATGTTTCTTATGCCGCCGCCGATTTCAGCAAAAAGCTTTGTGCATTTTACTATATTTTCCACCACGTCTATATTTGGTGTTGTGCCATATTTTGCGCCTTCAAGGTCCACAAGATGAATGTACTCAGCACCTGCGTTTTCAAAATCCTGCGCCACCAGAGAAGGATTTTCGCTATAAACTGTCATTTGGGCATAATCGCCCTTTAAAAGCCTGACCGCCTTTTTATCGTATAAATCGATTGCCGGAAAAATCTTCATAACTTTAGTCCTCACAAAATGCCCTTAAAATATTAAGCCCCACATCGCCGCTTTTTTCAGGGTGGAACTGGCATCCAAAAACATTTTTATCCTGAACAATGGCTGTGATTTCTCTTCCATATTCCGTCGATGCCACAAGCGAATCCCCGCAATTTTCCGCATAATATGAATGCACAAAATAAACGCAGTCTTTTTCATTTATATATTTAAGCAGCCTGCTTTCTTTTTGAAAATTCAGGGCGTTCCAGCCTATATGAGGAATTTTAAGTTCAGAAGAAAGCCGTCCTTCCATAGAAACAACCTCTCCTTCTAAAAGCCCCAGGCCTTCGTGCTCGCCATATTCATAGCTTTTTTTAAATAAAAGCTGCATTCCTAAGCAAATGCCCAAAATATCCTTTCCCTTTGAAGCCTCATTTTTTATCACCTCGTCAAGGCCTTCTCTTTTAAGCTTTTCGATAGCATCACCGAAAGCCCCCACACCTGGCAGGATAATTTTATCAGCTTTTGAAATTTTTCCGGCATCTCCTGTGACTTCCGCATCGACTCCGATAGCCGCAAATGAAGACCTGAGCGAAAACAAATTCCCCACGCCGTAATCAATAATAGCAATCATCAGATAACACCTTTCGTAGACGGAATTTCATCCGCAAATCTTTCATTTATTGCTGATGCCTTTTTAAGTGTTCTTGCGGCAGATTTAAATACACCTTCTATTATGTGGTGTGAATTTGTGCCGGAAAGCTTTTTTATATGCAAAGTAATCTTTGCCTCACGCACAAAAGCCCTCCAGAATTCCTCGCAAAGTTCTGTATCGAAATCGCCCACTTTAAACGCCGGAACATCCACGGAATAGCAAAGGATATCTCGGCCGCTGATATCCACTGCCGTAAGAATAAGTGTCTCGTCCATAGGAATAACCGAATCTGCGTAACGCTCTATTCCCTTTTTATCGCCGAGGCATTCAAGGAATGCATCGCCAAGTGCTATGCCGATGTCTTCCACCGTGTGGTGGTAATCCACATATGTGTCACCCTTACATGATACCTTTAAATCAAATCTCGAGTGTTTTGAAAAAAGGTTGAGCATATGATCCAGAAAGCCGCAGCCCGTATCAATCTCTGCAATGCCTTTTCCGTCCAGATTCAGCCCGAGTGCTATATCCGTTTCATTTGTTTTTCTGTTAATTTCGGCAGTCCTCATTTTAAACTTCCCTTCATAAAATAACTAATCAAGTTTTTTAATTTCTTTATATCTCCATTATCTCTTTTATTTTTTCGATTAAAATCTGCATTTGTTCAATGGTGCCTATCGTAATCCGGTTATAATTTTTTATTCTGTCTTTTCCGAAATGCCGCACCAGAACGCCCTTTTCCTTAAGCGATAAGTACAGCTTTTCGCCATCTATTTTTTCAGATTCCACAAGCACAAAATTTGCCAGCGAAGGAATCACCTTAAAACCAAGGTTTTCCAGCTCCCTTATGGTCCACTCCCGGTTTTCTATTATTGTCTTACAGTTATCATCATAGTAGCTCTGGCTTTCAAGCGCAGCTATGCCCGCCCTTATCGTCATACAGTTTACATTATACGGGTTTGTTGAATATCTTAAAGTATTAATATCCTTTATAAGCTCCGGATTTGCAAAGCCAAATCCCAGCCTTGCGCCGGCCATCGAACGTGATTTGGAAAATGTGCCTGTTACAAGAAGATTGTCATATTTCTTAACAAGGCAGACAGCGCTTTCGCCTCCGAAGTCTATGTAAGCCTCGTCAATAATAACAACATTTTCCGGATTTGATTCAACAATTTTCTCGATATCAGAAAGCGGCATATATATTCCTGTCGGCGCGTTTGGATTTGCGATAACAACAGTTTCGCCGCATTCCAGATAATCATTAATGTCTATAGTAAAATCATCCTTTAACGGGATTTCCTTATATGGGATATTATTGTAGTCGGCAAAAACCGGATAAAAGCCATAGGTAAGGTCAGGAAATCTCAGCGGCGATTTTTCATCAGCAAAGGCAGCAAAGGCAAAATTCAGGATTTCATCCGAGCCGTTAACCATGACAATATATTCCGGAGGAAGATTATAAACCTCTGACATTTTCCTTCTTAGCTTAACGCATTCAGGGTCTGAATAAAGCTGAAGCCTTTTCGTTTCCTCAAGAACAGCCTCGCTCACATTAGGGGCCGGCAAAAATGGCGATTCATTTGTATTAAGCTTCACATATTTTTTATCCTGCGGCTGCTCGCCTGGAACATAAGGAATCAGTTTTTCAAAACGCTTTGTAAAATATTTACTCATTTTTTTCGAACCTCTTTGTGGCGCTTAAACCATGAGCCGCAAGCCCTTCCTTGTTTGCAAAATAAGATATCTTCTGCGCAACCTTTTCAAGTGCATCTCTTGTGTAATATGTATACTGTGATTTTTTGATAAAGTCATCCACAGAAAGCGGCGAGAAAAATCTTGCCATACCACTTGTAGGAAGTGTGTGGTTAGGGCCAGCAAAATAATCGCCCAAAGCCTCAGGGCAGTTCCTTCCCAAAAATATGGATCCGGCATTTTTGATTTTATCCAGATAATCAAACGGATTGTCCACAGCCAGTTCAAGGTGCTCAGGTGCTATTTCATTTGCAATGTCAATGGCCTTTAAAAGGTCATTTTCGGAAACTATAATTTTTCCGTTATTGTCAATCGATGCCCTGGCAATTTCCTCCCTTGGAAGAAGCGGAATCTGCCTTTCAAGCTCCGATGACACCGCCTCTGCAAATTCATAGCTGTCTGTCACAAGCACTGCGCTTGCGTTTTTATCATGCTCTGCCTGCGACAAAAGATCTGCCGCCACAATTACAGGGTCTGATTTTTTATCGGCCACCACAAGTATTTCGCTAGGTCCGGCTATCATGTCTATTCCAACTCGGCCAAACACCTGCTTCTTGGCTTCCGCCACGAACACGTTTCCCGGGCCCACTATCTTATCCACCCTTGGGATGCTTTCAGTTCCATAGGCAAGAGCGGCCACAGCCTGAGCGCCGCCTGTTTTAAATATCCTGTCCACGCCCGCAATCTTAGCAGCCGCCAGAATAACAGGATTTATTTTTCCTTCTTTAGTTGGGGGCGATACCATCACAAGCTCCCTGCAGCCCGCAATTTTAGCGGGTATGGAATCCATTAAAACAGTAGATGGGTATGCAGCCGTGCCGCCCGGCACATAAAGCCCTACCTTTTCTATCGGCATAACTTTCTGGCCAATGATCACACCATCTTTATCATTTATAATAAAGCTCGTGCGCTTCTGCTTTTCGTGGAAAGCCCTGATATTTTCCGCGGCCTCTTTTAGAATTTCTATAAATTCAGGCTCAACAGCATTAAAAGCTTCTTCTATTTCAGTTTCGGCCACCTCCAGGCTTTCAAGCTCTGCATGGTCAAATTTCACGGAATATTCCTTTAAGGCCTTATCCCCGTTTTTCTTTACATTTTCAATAATTTCCGCCACAACTCCGGAAACATCGGCCGCCATATCAGCCCTCTCAAATATCTCCGAATTTGCCACCTCACCATACTTAAATATCCTAATCATCTATAAAGCTCCATTCCTTCTTATCCTTCCACAACCTGCCCCTTCATGGCGCCGACGATTTTTTCTATCTCCTCGCCCTTAAACTTAAACGAAGCCTTATTAGAAATCAGCCTGGCGCTTATAGGCATAATCGTTTCCTTAACCTCAAGATTATTTTCTTTAAGTGTATTCCCTGTTTCCACAATGTCAACAATAACGTCAGAAAGTCCAAGAATAGGTGCCAGCTCAATAGAGCCATTCAGCTTTATAATATCAATGTCCCTGCCGATCCCGGCGTAATAATCCGACGCAATATTCGTGAACTTTGTCGCCACCTTAAGCACCTTTACACCATCATCGGAAAATTCCTTTTTTCCGGCCACAGCCATCCTGCATTTTCCCATATTAAGGTCTAAAAGCTCATAAACATTAGGCTCATACTCCAGCAAAATATCCTTTCCTGCAACGCCTATGTCTGCGGTTCCCCTTTCAACATAAATAGAAACATCCGAAGGCTTCACCCAGAAATACCTTACCTGCTTTTCCTCATTTTCAAAAATCAGCTTCCTGTTAACTTCCTTAATAGACGGACACTCATAACCGGCTTTTTCAAACATATCATAAACCTTTTCCCCAAGCCGTCCCTTTGGCAATGCAATATTAAGCATTATCCGCTGTCCTCCTTATATCTATTATTTCTCTATACTTAAGCTTAGGCGGCACAGCTTTCTGTGCACTTACACTGAAGCCTTTGTCAATTATTTCATTCACCTTTTCATAAACCTCAGAGATATCATTCCCCTCGTCATAAATAAGAAGGTAATCCACGCAATAACTTTTCGTTTCCCTGTCAAGCTCTTCAAGGCGGTCCAGATACAAAGCAAATCCTATTGCCTCCGAGCTTCGCTTCATTTTCTTCATCATGTTGCCATACTGGCCACCTGCAAGCACGCCGCAGCTTATGCCATCTATAAAGCCCCTGAAAACAAAGCCATTATAATAATTCATATCATTGATTACAGAAAAATCAAATCTGATTTTATCAGAATATAAAGATTTATCCAGCATTTCAGAAAGCAGCTTTATTTCCTTCAAAGCCTCTGTCCCGCAAAGCTCTTCAAGACCCTCTATCACGGAAGTTCTCTTTCCATAAAGAGAAATAAGCTTTGAAATCTTCGCAAATCCATCTTCATCCACCGAATAAGACTCGCATATTTTCTTAAGGTCATGCGTATTTTTCTGCGACAGGCACTTTGTAACCTCTCTCACAAACTCAGCGTCAGCACAGCAATCTGTAACCACAGAATAAACAACATCCAGATTGCTTATCTCTATGCAAAAGCTGTCGGAAACACATGCCAGGCTTTCTGCCGCAAGGGTTATGACCTCATAAATATCATAAAGGTCTATGTCGCCAATACATTCTAAGCCCGTCTGAAGGATTTCTTTAAACCTGCCGGTGCTTTCCGACACCCTGTAAACATTTTCATCGTAAAACACCTTTTGCTTAACGCCCTTTATATCTTCCCCGCTTTTAATTATGGACAGCGTAACATCCGGCTTTAATGCCATAAGCCTTCCATTTGTATCATTAAAAGTGATCAGTCTGTCACTTATCAGGAAATCCTTGTTTTTTAAATAAAGCTCGTATTCTTCAAACTTGCTCATTTTATAAGGCAGATAGCCATGTTTTTTATACAAAGACCTTAGCTCAAAAATCGCCTTTTCTTCAAATTCCATAACATTTTCAATCATATTATTTTTTTATATCCTCTTAAATTTTCACTAACAACCCCACGGCACATCGTTCTGCAAATAACCAAGGCCAATCGATTTGGCTGAATTTTCATCCGATGCATATGAAACCCCTTGTGATTTTCATGTGGTAGCATGGTAGTGTGCTACCATAGTAAAGTGTCGCATTCCATTTGTCAACCTGAATTTCCATTTTGACAAAAACTTAAGGCATTTTAAACTGCCAATACCTTTCTTAAAACGGTTGAATATGTGCGTTGCCATAGTATGGAAGCGGGCAGACGTTTTAAAAATGACTGCCACATCTTTCTTAAAAACGGCTGCAGGAGTTTCCATGCGTCATGACAAAGCACATATTTCCTTCTCGAGAGCGAATACGAAGGATCTTGCGAGATGGATACCGGGAGCTTGCGGCAGCATAGTCAAACATTCTTTTTTAAACACAAGCCGCAAGCGTGTAGACATCGAGCAAGTCCGGAGTCTGAGCTCGAAAGAAGGTTGAATATGTGCGTTGTCATAGCATGGAAACGGGCAGACGTTTTAAAAAGGTGTTGGCAGTCATTTTTTTGCACAAAAATAGTGTTAAAAACAAATTCATCAATCAAAAAAACAAGCTGCCATGCAGCAAGGCATGGCAGCTTATCACCTGAAAAATATTAAATTACGCTCTTGAAAGATATTCACCTGTACGCGTATCAATCTTGATCATTTCGCCCTGCTCAATAAACAATGGAACATTAATCTGTGCCCCTGTTTCAACAATGGCCGGCTTTGTAGCGCCTGTTGCTGTGTTGCCCTTGAAGCCAGGCTCTGTTTCAGTAACCTGAAGCTCTACTGATGTAGGAGGCTCTACAGAGAAGACCTTGCCCTTATAAGAGCAAACCTTAACCATTTCATTTTCCTTAACAAATTTCATAGAATCGCCAGAATCCTCGTGGCTGAGCTGAATCTGCTCGTAAGTTGTTGTATCCATGAAATTGTACATGTCGCCGTCATCGTATAAGAACTGCATTTCTGCTCTGTCGATGTGGGCATTTTCAAAACGCTCTGTCGGGCGGAAAGTTTTTTCAATAACGCCGCCTGAAATAATGTTCTTGAGCTTTGTTCTAACGAATGCTGCGCCTTTGCCAGGCTTTACATGCTGGAAATCAAGAATCTGATAAACATCTCCTTCGATTTCTACTGTAAGTCCGTTTCTGAATTCACCAGCTGCTACCATATATAAATCCTCCGAAATTAAAATTATCCGCGTCTATTTTACAAGGAAGCGCTTGTTTTTTCAACTATTTCCTTGCAAATATCCTCTATACTTCTGTCATCAGTTTTGATTACCAAATCCGCAATCGAATTATATCTTTCTTCCCTTTGCTTCATAAGCCCGGTTATATATTCAAGATCCAGGTTATCTCCTATAAGCGGCCTGGTTTTGTCATTCTTAAGGCGCCTTGCAATTGTCTCAGGCTCGGCAGTGAGCAGCACTATAAACCCTCGTTCCTTTAAAAGCTTAACATTCTCATCCCGCAGAAGGATTCCGCCGCCAAGCGATATAACCTGATAATCCTTAGTCAATATCCTTCTGAGATATTTTGTTTCCTTATCCCTGAATATTTCCTCGGATTCTGTTGAAAAAATATCTGCAATAGACCTATGCTCCTTCTGCTCGATATAAGCATCCAGATCTATTTTCGAAAATCCGTGATTAAGAGCCAGAGTATTAGCAATAGCAGTCTTTCCCGTACCCATAAAGCCAATCAGGAAAACCCTTTTAAAGCATTCATGCATTATGTCCATAACACACTTCAGCTTTTCCACATTAACCTGGCCCGGGGCCGATTCTTCCGTGATAGAGGCAAAGGTTATGGCGCTGTCCATAAACTCACCCAGCATTCTTGTGATCATCCCCAAATGTCCCATGGATATGGCCACTACAGGGCACACAGAATAACTTCCCGTCACCTCTTCAGATGCATTAATAAGGCTTATTACATCCTTTTTTGAATTCGGCATATAGGCAGCCTTGATTATATCCGCCCCTTTTCTGTCCATTTCAATAAAGGTTTTGATAATTTCCTCTGTCTTTGGTGTGCCGGAAAAGTCATGAACAGACATTATCACATATGCGCCATAATCTTTTAATTTCGGAATCAGTTCTGCATCGTCCTTAATTGCCGACATTTCAACATCGATAATTTCCGCAAGCCTGGCTTCAGCAATCATTAAAAGCAGTTTTTTATAGCTATCATTCCCGATCTCTGTTTTGCCGCCTTCGCTTGTCCTGCGGAATGTAAATATAACCGGCTTTTTCACAATGCGTTTCAGTTTCCGCATGAGAGATTTGACTTTTTCAGGATCTGCCGAATCCTCAAAATAATCCGCCCGGAATTCAATCAGTTCGCAGGAACTTTCGTTGCTTTTTTCAGCAAGCGAAAGTATCTCCTCCGCTGTCCTTCCCAGGACAATGCCGCACACCTTAGGCCTTCCCTGGCCTATCTCAAGATTTTTTACACGAACTATCTTTCCCATAACAATCCCTTAATCCACCTGGTCAAACTGGGAGTTATACAGTCCCGCGTAGAACCCTCCCTGTGCCATAAGCTCCTCGTGGTTGCCCTGCTCTATAATATCGCCATTTTTCATAACAAGAATAAGGTCCGCATTTTTGATTGTCGAAAGCCTGTGTGCAATAATAAACGACGTGCGGCCTTTCATCAGCTTGTCCATAGCCTGCTGGATAAGCTCTTCTGTTCTTGTATCAACCGATGAAGTTGCTTCGTCCAAAATAAGGAAAGGTGCATCCTCCACCATGGCTCTGGCTATCGTTATAAGCTGCTTCTGTCCTGCGGAAACATTCGCATTCTCATCAAGAACTGTGTCATATCCGTTCTGAAGCGTCATGATAAAGTGATGTATTCCCGCAGCCTTTGCAGCCTCTATAACCTTTTCGTCCGAAGCTTCCTTGCTGTATTTAATATTGTCTTTCACTGTTCCCTCGAACAGCCAGGTGTCCTGAAGCACCATGCCAAATAAGGCGTGCACCTCCTCGCGGCGCATTTCACTTATCGGCACCCCGTCTATCGTTATCCTTCCACTGTTAACCTCATAAAACCTCATAAGAAGATTTACCATGGTTGTCTTTCCGGCGCCGGTAGGTCCGACTATTGCAACCTTCTTTCCGGCAGGAGCCATTGCACTGAAATCATGGATAATTGTGTGGTCAGGATAATATCCGAAATTAACATGTTCAAACTTCACATCGCCCTTTGCCGTACCATAAGGGATACGCACAGGAAGATTCATATCATCAGGAAGCACTTCCTCTTCGAGGAATTCAAACACACGCTTTGAAGCAGCTGCCGTGCTCTGAAGCTGGGTGAACACCTGACCAAGCTGCTGAAGCGGATTTGTGAACAAGCGGACATAAATCATAAAGGCAATAATTGTACCGAAGGTGATCTGGCCGTTCATAGCCATGATTGCGCCCACCACGCACACTGCAACATAGCCCAAATTTCCTACAAAGCCCATAATAGGAGGCAGAATGCTGCCTGCGAAATGGCCCTTCCAGATACATTCTGAGTATTCGTCATTTATCTTCTTGAATTTTTCTTCTTCGAATTTTTCAGCATTATAGGCACGCACAACATCATGACCCGCATAAATTTCCTCAATGTGCCCATTCAGTTCTCCCATGTGCACCTGAGCCATAACGAAATATTTCTGCGACCTTGACATCGTAATAAACATAAGTATAAAGCCAATGACTGCAGCCCCGAGCGCCACAAGTGTAAGCGCCCAGTTTGTAGCGAACATAATTATCAGTACGCCTATAAACTGTGTACCTGACTGAAAAAGTGTTCCTACCGACTGTGTCATCGTCTGGCCTATTGTGTCCACATCGTTAACCACACGCGATAAGATATCGCCTATCAGGTGGTTGTCGAAATATCTTAACGGCAAAATGTTTATCTGTCTGGAGATTTCCTTTCGAAGGCCATACGATGTGCTCTGTGTAACATAAACCATAAACCTACTCTGAAGGAACGAGAATACCCACGCCAGAGCATAAATTCCTATCATTATAAAGCCAATTCTGGTGATGGCGTCTATATTCATTTCGCCATAAAGACCCTCTGAGATATAATCCGCAATCTTGCTCACAAGATCAGGTCCTACAATTGTGCAGATTGTTCCTACAATCGCAAAGACAATGGCCAGAATAAGTTTTACGCGATATTTTTTAATATATTTAATCAAAGGAACCAGATACTTAAAGCTGGCTCTCTCGCCATTTCCTCTACGCATTTAACAGTTCCTCCTTTGAAAGTTGTGAATAAGCAATCTGCTGATAAACCTCGCAGGATTTTATAAGCTCTTCATGCGTTCCCATTCCTACGATTCTGCCCTCGTCAAGAACAATAATCTTATCTGCATCCTTTACAGTGCCGATTCGCTGGGCAACAACCAATGTAGTCGCAGATTCGGTTTCCTTTTTAAGGCAGGCACGCAGAACCTTATCTGTCTTATAATCCAGTGCCGAGAATGAATCATCGAAAATAAAGATTTCCGGATTCTTGAAAACAGCCCTTGCAATAGAAATCCTCTGCTTCTGGCCGCCCGAGAAGTTTGTGCCGCCCTGGGCAACCTCGGCATAAATTCCTTCCTCCTGTTTTTCTAAGATGTCCTTTCCCTGGGCAACTTCCATGGCGTGAATTATTTTGTCCTTGTTTGCTTCTACATCCGCATTTTCGCCATAGTCAATATTCGACGCAATCGTGCCCTTAAATAAAATTGCCTTCTGCGATACATAACCAATCTTGTCATGGAGGTCTGCCTGCTTATATTCTCGCACGTTCATGCCGTCCACAAGCACCTCTCCCTCTGTTGTGTCGAAAAATCTTGGCACCAGATTTATAAGTGTGCTCTTTCCAGAGCCGGTTGAGCCGATAAAAGCAACCGTCTCACCTTTATTTGCCTTGAAGGTGATGTCCTTGAGAACAGCCTCTTCTGCATCAGGGTAGCTGAAAGAAACATTCCTAAATTCAACAGTTCCTGTTTCCGTTGTGGAATTATCAAACTCTCCATCAAGTATTTTAGGCTCGATATCAAGAACTTCATTAATACGGTTTGCGGCAACAATAGCCCTTGGAAGGATTATAAACACCATAGCAACCATCATGAAAGCCATGATAAGCTGCATTGCATAAGCCATAAACACAACCAGCTTGCTGAAATTGTCTATCTTGCCCATAACATCAGTTGTGTTCATGATTATGTGCGCGCCTATCCAGTAAACAGCCAAAGAAGTGCAGCTCATGACAAGCTGAATAGTAGGTGAAAGGTATGCCATAACGCGGCCTGTAAAAAGGTGGTTGTCTGTCATTTCCTGATTTGCCTTATCAAACTTGACTTCCTGGTAATGCTCTGCATTATACGCACGCACCACTCTCACGCCCGTAAGGTTTTCACGAGTAACCAGATTAAGCTTATCAGTAAGCATCTGGATGAGCTTGAATCTTGGTGTGGCGACAATCATGCATATAACAATAGTGCCGGCCACGATTACAACAGCAATAACGGTTACCAGCACCCACTGCCAGCCCTTGTCGATGATTTTAAACACAGACCAAACAGCAATAATAGGCGCGCGCATTATAACCTGCATGCCCATTGAAATTGCTATAATAACCTGTCCGATATCGTTTGTAGTTCTTGTAACAAGGCTTGATGTGGAAAAATTGTTGATTTCCTGCATCGAAAAAGCAACTGTCCTGTCATAAACGGCTTTCCTTAAACGCTGGGAAAAATAAGCCGCAATCTTTGCTGTGCAGAAGCCCACAACAACCGTGCAGATTGCGTCTCCTATTGCAAATGCCAGCATTATGCCGCCGTATTTCCAGATTTCGGCCATATCGCCGCCTGTTTCAACAAGCTGTGTGATTTTCGTCATGTAGTCAGGCATTGTAAGCGTGCACCACACAGAAATAACCACAAAGCACACAAGAATAGCAAAATATGTCCATTCTCTTGCCTTCATGTACCTAAGTAATTTGATCATATAGTAAAACTCCTAATAAAATTTATCTTTCAGAACCTCAGGCAGATGCCGTCCGTTCCAGATTTCAAAACTAAGGTCCGCCTGCGCAAAAAGCATAGGAAGGCCGTTCATGGTTTTAAGTCCCTTTTTTTCAGCTTCTGCTAAAAGCCTTGTCTTGTTTTTATAAATAATATCAGCAACAAAAAGGCCATCATGCAGAATAGAAAAATCATCTATTGCGCTTAAATCATCCTCCATCCCCGCTGAAGTCGCATTCACAAGCAGGTCAGAATACTTTATACTCTCATACAGTTGTGAACATTCGGTTAAATCTGTCAGGTTTATTGTGCAGATATCATTTAAATGTTTAAGCTTTTCAAGCATTGCCTCTAAGCTTTCAAAATTTTTCCCTTTTCTGGCAAAAACGTTTATTGACTTAAGCCCCGCAGATGCTCCCTCGGCAATTATTGCCTTTGCAGCTCCGCCTGCGCCTAAAAGCGTCATACTTTTAAATTCTTTATCAGAACTATCCTCCAGCCCATTAAAAAATCCTTTGCCGTCTGTATTATAAGCCTTAAGCCTGCCGCAGGTATTCTTCACAACATTTGCACTTCCCGTGATTTTAACCATTTCATCAAGTTCATCACACAAAGCAACAATTTCCTGTTTAAAAGGCATTGTAACATTAAATCCCACCAGGCGTAGCCCGGAATGCTGCCCTAAAGCCCGGTTACCGCAATTCACGGTCCATTCATTTTTCTTTTCTTCGCTTATCGATGTGCTCGCACAATCAGGGCTTTCTATTAGGCGAAAGAATTCCACCATTTCCTTTAATTTATCTTTTTCCGTTTCAAAAAGGAAATATCGGTTTTCCGGCATATTTAAAATTTCATATGCACTATTCATTATAAAAGGAGACAGGCTATGGCCAATAGGATTACCAATAAGTCCCGTCACAAACCTTGCGCCGCTTTCCTCTATTTCTCTATAAATCTGCCGGATGTTTTCTTGCATATCTCTTATAAAATGGCTTTACGATTGCCTCTCCAACCCGCTTTAATTTAATATTAAATATCGGGTCTTTATCTATTGGATGCACAAGCACAGACTTGACCTTTGCATTATTAGCACCATAAATATCCGTAAAAAGCTGATCGCCGGCAAAGAAAGAATTCTCACGTGTGGTTCCCATCTTTTTCATTGCCTCAAGATACCCTTTTTTATCAGGCTTTCCTGCCAGAAAAACATAGTCCGACCCCACGCCTTCAGCAAATGTTTTCACCCGTTCTTCAGTATTATTTGAAACGATGCAGGTCTTAAATCCTATCTTTTTTATCCTATCAAAAAAAGCAACCGCCTCTTCATCGTGCGGTGCGTCGTGCCTTACAAGAGTATTATCAACATCTGCCATAAACCCCCTGTAACCTTCGTCAAACAGTTTTTGAAAATCCATATCATAAACCGAATTGACATAAATTGTCGGATAAAATTTTTCAAACATCAATCCTGTAGTTTTTTAATTTCCTCTATAAATGTATTAACGTCTTTAAAAGCCCTGTACACCGATGCAAACCTTACATAAGCAACCGGGTCCAGCTCCTTTATGCGGTCTATAACGATTTCTCCGATTTCCTTGCTTTTTATTTCTGAAGCAGCCCTGGCAAAAATCGCATTTTCCACATCATCAACTGCGCTCTCTATCTGTTCTGCACTGACCGGCCTTTTATAGCATGCCTGTATGATGCCATTTTCAATTTTCCTGCGGTCATAGGCTTCCGTATTTCCATCTTTCTTCACAACCATCAAAGGAAACGTCTCTATCTTTTCATATGTTGTGAATCTCTTCTGGCATTCCTCACATTCACGGCGCCTTCTAATAGCCGTCCGGTCATCATTCGGGCGGGAATCCAAAACCTTCGTATCAAAACATCCGCAGTATGGGCACTTCATAACTTGCCAATTATACCCTATTTTGTGGTCACTTACAACCCAAAACCACAATCTTTTGTGGTTAGCAATAACTGTGCGAGCCAAGCCCGCTCTCTTCCCGCGGCGTAAGTCCAGCCCGCAAAATAATATCTAAAAATTCTGATGGATTGATTTAAAAATTTGTTTTGCGGGCGTATACGGAGACCGCCCTATAAATTATATCTCTTTGATGAGTCAGCACAGCACGCTCTCTTCCCGCGGCGAAGTCCCTAGCCCGCAAAATAATATTTTTAAATCAATCCTGTATATTTTTATATTAACCCCAGCCCCCTAAGGCACCTGTAAATTCCATCCTCCCCAAGCGGCGGACAATGATTAGTTATCAGCGACAAAAGCTTAGGATCTCCATTCTCCATCACATACCCATGTTCCACCGTCGTAAGCATATCATAATCATTAAAGCTGTCCCCAAACGCATAAGTATCTTCCATATCAAATCCTATAATCTCCGACAGCCTCTTTATAGCTCCGCCCTTCGAAGCCCCATGCTTTATTGTCTCAAGATAATCACTCTTATGCACCACTGTAAAATAATCATCCTTAAGCGCTCTTCTTGCCCCTTCAAGGTCCGATCTCTCATCTATCACCATACCGCTTATCTTAGCAGTCTTTATATCCGGGTCATCAATCGACCTCAAAATAGACAAATCATCAAACCTGAATATCTTCATCACATAATCCAGGTTATCGCATTTTACCGTCTGGTCATAATAAAAATGTTCATACCCTTCCGCAAACGGCATAAGATTAAAGCTTCTTAAAATATCCACAACCCTTTTCACCTCATCGTATGGCAAATCTTCCCTGAAAAGCAGTTTTCCCTGGTACTCTGCCTGAAGCCCGGCGCCCATAACATACCCGTCAAAGCCAAGGTCATTTACTTCCTGAAAAATCATACACTTAGTCCGGCCCGAAGAAATAAACGGATGATGTCCCCGTTCCTTAAGTAGCCTTATAGCTTCCTTACACGAATCCGGTATTCCTATAAAAGGATCATACAAAGTCCCGTCAATATCAAAAAAAACATAACTCATATTTTTATCCTCACAATCTCCCGTAGTTTTTTATAAACAGTCGATTCATACATTTTACACGTATATTTATGTTTTTATTCCTCGGTAATACTAAATTTTTTTCAAAAATATATCAATACAAAAATAATATTTTCACAAAAAAATGAATTTGCCATCCAATTTTTTGGAAAAGCAAAAGGACCGGTTGCCCGGTCCTTTTGAAAACTCATATTATGAATAACAATTAGCCAATGTATGTAGGTACCTTGTATTCAGATGCTGGGTTTTCATCGCCCATATGCCATTCCTGAGCAAAGCCATATACGTTGTAAGCTGTGATTGTGTCATAGTATGTTGCACCAAATGTCCACTCATAGCCTTCGATTCCGCATACGCCAAGAAGGATTTCAGCAAGATGTTCGCCTGTAAGTACTGGAGGGATGATAACGATTGGTTCGCCGTTTTCATCTTCGCCGCGTACTTCTGCAGGATCGCCATATGTTGCATAACCCTTAACAGCTTCTGAAGATGGATCTTCAACTGCTTCTGCATAGAGGTCGTTGAATGTAGAGTCTTCAGCATAGCATGGGATTACACAGAAGTCAGCGATTTCAAGACCGTTGTCTTCAGCGTACTGAGCGATAGCCTGGTTGTAGCCGAGAGCCATAGCTGGTTCGTAAGCGATGAATACACGTACGTCTGGATGAGCTGCAAGTGAGTCAAATGCAAAGTTGTAAGCAGCACCCTGCTGGTCAGCTTCGCCATAGAGAGACTGTGTAGCAACGCGAACTAAAACTTCTGATGCATCGAGGCAACCAACGATAGCGTTTGAACGATAGATACCATCCTGGATATCTGTGTAAACGTCGCAAGCAACTTCTACTTTGCCATCAGCATTTACAGGAACGTTTCCGCCTTCAGCGATGCGGTTTGTAGCCCAGTCTTCAGCTGCCTGAACTGCATACATACCTGTAAGTTCGTAAGCTGTGTAAACGCAGCCGCCGATCTGGTAAGCTGTAGGTTCTGCACCTAACATAGCAACTGCGATACCAGCTGCCTGTGCCTGCATAACAACGTCCTGAAGCATATCAACTGCCATAGCAGCGATCATAAGAGCACCAACGTTGCCAGCTGCGATAGCGTCTTCTACGAAAGTAACCTGAGCTGTAGGATCGCCCTGAGCATCTTTCTTAACGTATACGAAGCCTTCGCCTTCCATAACTTCGCCCATAGCGTCATTGATCATGATAAGACCTTCTGCTGCTGTTGTTGGGAGAATTGACCAAACTTCTTTCTGGCCGTTCCACTGGAAGTTTTCAACCATCTGCTTCTCAACTACTGCTTCTTCAGCTGCGCTTTCTGCTGATTCGCCTTCTGCTGATTCGCCTTCTGCTGGTTCTGCCATAACTGTCATTGCAAGAGCAAATACCATTGTTAAAGCAAGAATAAGAGCTAATACTTTCTTCATTTTGTTTCCTCCTTAAATAATAAAATATGTTTTATAAAACAAATTTTCCCCTCTGGACCAGAAAGTGTTGCCCAAAAGGTAAGATTATTATATTACTGCCTCTTTTTTTCGTCAATTTATTTATTGTTAAAATTTAGTGATGAGATGTCCAAATTTTAATACAATTTTGTGAATATTGCAGTGCCCACAGATAGCATCAGTTGAAATTCATGGTAGCTTTCATAAGCCCAGGCCTAAACTTCAATTACAGTGGGTTCACGTTTTTCAATTTTTGCGAACGGACTACCAGGATTCTAATTCATACAAATAATAAAGGCACCGGTTTTTTACCGGTGCCCTGAAATTTTGATTAAGCTTTAAATTAAGCCTGAGCCGCCTCGGCCTTCGGAGGCTGACCCGAAACCTTCTTTGCCGCGTTAATAGCTGCGCGTGTCTGAAGTGTATCAAGAACAACTGCTGCAAGAAGAACGATACCAAGTGCAACATACTGCCAGTACTGGTTGATGTTGAGGAAGTTCATGCCTGAGTTAAGAACTGCGATGATGAGAACACCTATAACCATGTTGCTCATCTTGCCGCCGCCGCCGCCCATCTTGATGCCGCCGAGCATTGCGCCTGCCATAACTGTGAATTCTGTACCAACGCCCATGGAGTTGTTAACTGAACCGATCTTACCGATGTTAACGATCTGGGCGATAGCGAAGAATAAACCTGCGAGTGCGAAAACAGCTATACGCATCTTACCAACAGAAACACCTGAAAGAGCAACTGCGTCAGGGTTTGAACCAAGAGCATATACGTTACGTCCGAAGTGTGTCTTGTTTAAGATGAGGGAACCGATGATTACCATAACGATCATTACGATAACACCTGTCTTCAGGTTTGAACCGCCGATGAACGGAATGCTGTAACCACCGATAATCTTGAATGCGTCACTTAAGCCCATATATGTATGTGTCATACCGCCTGAAAGAAGGTATGTAGCACCATTCAAGCAGTACTGTGTTGCCAGAGTGATGATGAACGGGAATACGCCCAGCCATGCATACATAAGACCGTTGAAGCCGGAAAGAACAACACCTAACGCAAGACCGATAAGGCAAGTCCAGATAAATGGTGTTTCGCCGCCGCCGTCAATAAGAGCCATAACGATGCCGACTGTAGAAACCAGGTAACCTGTTGAAAGGTCCATACCACCGCCGAGCATGATAAATGTGATACCGATACCAATGATAACCATGTATGCATTCTGTCCGAGAATGTTCATTAAGTTAGGGAAACTAATGAATGCACGGCCTGTAACTATTGGGCACAGGATACCGAATGCAATAAGAAGAGCAATCAAAACGATGAGCATGATATACTCTTTAATAAATTCGCCTACTTTTCTGCCTTTCATAATTAATAAACCTCCACTATTATTCCTGAGCCGAGCCTGTTGATGCCATATCAAGGATTCTTTCCTGTGAGAATTCTTCCTTTGTAAGCTCGCCGGCCAGGCAACGTTCACCAAATACTACAATACGATCTGACATTCCGAGCAGCTCTTCCATGTCTGATGTTACCATAAGAACGCACTTGCCTTCTTCGCACATCTGGTTGATAAGCTCGTAAATTTCATACTTAGCACCTACGTCGATACCACGTGTAGGTTCATCGAAAATAACTATGTCTGACTGAGTTGCAAGCGCCTTACCAACAACAACCTTCTGCTGGTTGCCGCCTGAAAGAGTCATAACTTTTGTTTTATCAAGGTTAGGCGCCTTTATACGCATAGCCTTGCCATAATAACCGGCTATATCTTTTTCTTTCTTAGAATTTATAAATCCGCTCTTGGAAATTTTTCCTAAAACGTTGTAAACAATATTCCATGAAATCGTTTCAAGAAGGAAGCAGCCTTCACGCTTACGGTCTTCAGGAATCAGGCAGATACCATATTTATGCATGGCATCCTTAGGGCTCTTGATGTTTGCAAGCTTGCCATTAACATAAACTTCGCCCCACTGTTTCTTTTCTGCGCCGTAAACAACCTTCATGATTTCGGTACGTCCTGCACCTACGAGGCCTGATATACCGAGCACTTCGCCGTGGCGGGCCTTAAAGGAAATATTTTTAACCTTATTTCCTGTAAGGTTTTTGAGTTCGATTGCAACATCACCGATTTCTGCATGACGCTCCGGAAATGCTGCTGTCATTTCACGGCCTACCATGTATTTGATAAGCTCTGCACGGTTAGTTTCTTTTGTATTCAGTGTTACAATAAATTCGCCGTCTCGTAAAATGGACACACGGTCTGATAATTCGAAAACTTCATCAAGACGATGGGAAATGAAAATGATTGCAACGCCCTGTGCACGAAGCTTGTTAACGATTCTGAAAAGAACCTCAACCTCTGCAACCGACAAAGGAGCCGTAGGCTCATCAAGAATAAGGATCTTGCAGTTCTTTGAAACAGCCTTTGCAATTTCTACGATCTGCATGTGACCCGGTGTGAGGTTTCTTACAAGGGTCTTCGGGTTGATGTCTACGCCAAAGTCGTCAAATAATTTCTGAGCGATGTCATTCATCTGCTTCTGATTGACGAATCTGCCCAATTTTTCTCCATAACAAATATTTTCTGCTGCACTAAGAACATCAATAAGGTTGAATTCCTGGTAGATGCATTCGATGCCATGGCTTCTGGATAAAGACGGTGTCATGGCTGTGTAGGTCTGACCGTCAACTGTGATCGTGCCGCCGTCAGGAGCATGTGCGCCTGTGATGGCTTTGATGAAGGTTGACTTACCTGCGCCATTTTCGCCGATAAGAGCATGAACCTCGCCTGGGTAAAAGTCGATTGAAACCTTATCCAGAGCAACTACGCCAGGAAAAACTTTTCTAATGTCTTTAAGAGACAGAGCCGGTATTTTCTCTTCCAAAGTATTTCCTCCCTCTATACTTCCCGCGGCCGAACTAATATAACTTGTTCACCGCAAAATTTATCAGATTGATTATATTACTTAGAAAAACTTAAGTCAATTTTTTTTATTGATACAAACTGCACCTATGTTTGTACAATTAAGGCATGTAACAGCATTTTTTGCCATTTTTTATTCATACAGGATTTTCTCACGCCTTTTCAATCCCGACAGCCATTTCCTTGTATCCTGGGAACCCCGTATAAGGATCCCTGTGGTCAACCGGTATAAGCGAGTTTGCATCGGCCTCTTCGTAGCCGTGATAAATATTTATCTCGCCCACGCCGGAAACATCATTTATGCATGCCTTCAGCTTTATCTTTCCGACCGTTGATGTAAGGAACACATCATCACCATCTTTTATGGAAAGTCTTTCAGCATCTTTTGGGTTTATCTCGGCCAGTGGATACGGCCTCAGCTTCCTTAAAGAAGGAATTTTATGAAGCCTTGAATGAAGGAGCTGTGAAACCCTGCCGCCGGCAATCAGTGTGAAAGGAAATTTATTTTCGCATGCCACTAAGCCCCTATCTGAGGCGAAGCCATCTGCACAAAAATTTTCTCCAACAACATTTTTCCCGGTCCACAAATTCATGTCGAATTCAGGCAAAGGATTTAAGCCCTTCTCCTTTCCGATTTTTTCTATCAGCTCACTTTTAAGTTCTATCTTTCCGGTGATTGTCTCAACAAGCCTGAACATGTCGTCCGGTTTTCCAATTTCCAATTTAACCGGGCGGTCAAGAGCCTTGCAATCATCCAGGTCAACGTTCACATCCTCAAACATTTTTTTAACTGCCGCATCATATCCTTTTTCAAGCAATTCATCTTTAAGCCCAAGGCCTTTTGCCACATCAGCGATAATGCTTACATCGTCGCGTGATTTATAAAGCGGTTCAATAGCAGGATTGCTGTAATAAACCCAGCCGCCGCCATAACATTTAACCTCGCTTCTTTCATACGAGGTGCATGCAGGAAGCACAATGTCTGAATGCTTTGCAGTTTCAGTCCAAAAAACATCTGTCGACACTACAAAGTCCATTTCATCGAATGCCGAAAGCAGTCTTTTTCCCTCCGGGTACATCATATGGTTAACACCCATGGCAAAAGCCGCCTTTAATGGATACGGCTCTTTGCTTTCACACCTTTCAATCAAAGCCATTCCCTGGGCTTCGTTCTTAAAATAATCCCACAAAGGGAACTGCCCATAGCCTATTCTCTTTTCGATATTGCCAGGTGTTTTTTCGAGATAATATTCTTTTTCTTTTGTAGAGAACCCTGCGCCTAAATGTGCAAAGGTATCCTTAGAAGGCATCAAAGTTCCCGGTTTAAACACGCTTCCTTTCAAAACATTCAAAGACATAATTGCCCTGTAATTCTGGAAACCGTTTTGATGATGCGTCACGCCTGTAGAGGAAATAATAACCGGCTTTTCAGCGTTTCCTATCAGTTCTGCAAGATTAAAAATTTCTTCTTTTGAAAGGCCCGTGATTTTTGCAGCGTCTTCAACATTATATTTTTTTACCATGGCTTTATATTCTTCAAAACCATGCACGCGCTTTCTTATAAAATCAAAATCAATTTTGTTATTTTCTATTAAAATATTTGCAATCGTATTTGCTAAGTATCCGTCGCTTCCGCATTTTGGTCTCAAATATATATCAGCCAGCTTCTTTGCCGTAGGCGTAAAGCGGCAGTCAATTTCCACAAGCCTTCCGCCCTGCTCTTTATATTTTTTAAGCTGCTCCGCCACAGGAAAAAGGCTTGCCAAAGGGTTCACACCAAATGCAATTACCACATCCGGCATCCCTTTAAAATCCGGCCTCACTTCAGTTCCAAAAAGAATTTTCTGGCATATCACTTCCCCGTTATGGCAGGCGCTTGATTCTGTAATATAATTCGGGCTTCCAAAACTGTAGCACAGCCTGTGAAGCCACGGTCTGAACCATTTAGGATACCCGCACATAAACACAACAGACTCAGGGCCGTATTTTGCCTTTACCCTGTTAAGATTTTCGCATACACATTTTATTGCTTCGTCCCATGTGATTTCAGAAAAGCTTCCGTCCGCATTTTTTTTCATTGGGGATTTTATTCTGTTTTCACTGTACACATACTCAAGCCCGGCAGCGCCCTTAATGCAAAGCTTTCCCTTGTTTGTAGGAAAATCCTTTGTTCCTGAAATTTTTACTGCCCTTCCGCCTTCCACGCAGACATCCACACCGCAGTGAGGCCCCGGCGAGCAAATGTCGCACAATGTATGTTTTATTATTTCGGTCATAAATTTTCCCCTTTAGTTAAATTATTTAACGATGTTAGCGTTTTCAATCCCCAATTTTGTTTTTTTCAATTGTATCAACCTGCATCAGTGTTTTCAAATAAAAAACTGCCGTCATTGTTTTACTGGCGGCAGTCTTTTAATTATTAATCTTGTATCTTATTTCTGTGGCTGCTGGATAAGCTCAACCAGTGTGCCGCTTGGGTCACGCACGAACATAACGTGGTCTTCACCCATGTTTACTTCATGAGCGATGTCGCCGCCGTTTGCAAGGAATTTTTCCTTGTAAGCTGCCATGTCGTCAACAGCTACAGCCAGATGCTTTGTTCCGCATGTCTGAAGGTCTGTATTTGGTGTGAGTCTGTCTTCAGGTGCCGGCTTTGGATTGTCATATTTGAACAACTCGATCTGATAGCCGTTTTTGTCCTCGATGAATACAAGGTGTGCTCCGAGAGGTGGAACATAGCCCTGATCATAAACAACCTTGAAGCCTAAGTTTTTGTCATACCATTCGATTGCTTCATCCATGTCTCTTACGCTGATACCTGTGTGTAAAGCTTTGATAACTTCGCCTGCCATAATAATTTACCAATCCTTTCTTGAAATTTAACTAAATATGTGAACAAAAATTATTTTTCTGTAACAACCAGCTTGCCGCCGCTTAACAGCTTGTATGTGCCGGCCTTTCCAGCCTTAGCCTTGATTGTAACGCCCTTAGCTGCGTCGATCTGGTTAAGGTAGAAATCGCTTGCAAATGTAACTGTTGAATTACCTGTTGCAAACCAGCATGTCCTGTCGTCGAATTCAACGATTGCATCCTTGATAGCGCCTGTAATGTTCGACTTCTTGAAGTTGAGGTATAAATTACGCTTCTTGTCTTCGTGGATAAAGTCGCCTTCAAGCTTCATTTCTTCGAAGTTTGCTCTTACGCCATATGGCTTCTTTGATGGAACTGTTGAGCATGGGTCATCGTTGATTGCTGTGCGGAGGATAACTCCTTCGTCAGATGAAACTGCACAGTTCTTGAAATTGATTTCAGCATTCTCGCTTCTGCAGAGGATGAGTTCCTTGCCTGCGTGGATTTCGCCGCCTTCAACGTTTAATTCGCCAACTTCTTCAGGAAGTCCGTTAACGTTGTGGATAAGTGCAAAATATGTGCCGTTTTCGCATACACAGTTCTTGAATGTAGCATCTGATTTTCCTGCAAGGATAAGAGACATATCAGCAACGTCAAAATTGCAGTTGTTGAAGTAGTCGTGGCAGTCTGGGTCTGCATATGCGCCATAGCCCCTCTTTGTAACGATTACATCGCAGTCGTTTGCTTCGAGGTAAACATATCCTTCAGCGCCTTCTGTTGAGAGTGCGCCCCAGCCATCGCAGATAATCTTGCTGTTGTAGAAATAGCTGTATGAATTTGTCATTGTGCAGTGTGTACGGCAGTTGCCTTCGATTAAAAGGCCTGCAGGTGGTGTTGCCATCGGCTCTGTGATAGGCTCGAAGCCTTCGCCCCATGGCTGGCCATGTGACCAGAGAACTGAATCATAAACATACATCTTGGAACCAGTTTCAGCTGTTGTGCAGAAACGGCTTCTGCCATATCCGTTGATAACTGCGTTCTTGATTGTAACTGTTGCGCCATTGCGTGCTGAAACGCCTGTGTCAGGACCGCCTACGCCCTTGCCTGTTCCTTCAAGGGTAATATATGCATTATCGATTAAGCAGTCTGTTTCTTCGCCTTCACAGTAAACGCCGCCGTCTCTTCCGTCATAGCCAACAACCTTTAAGTTGTAAATGCTCTGGCCGTCAACTGCTCCGCCCATAAGGACTTTGTCATTAACGATTTCCATTTCGCCGTTGCGGATTTCGATAGCTGCTTTTCCATCAGGATATCCTTCGAACCAGTCAAAGATAGGTCCGCCCGGATTCATGATGCCATTAACAGCCTGAACGAGGTCAGCAATTTTTAATGTAATCTGTGCATGTTCCTTTTCAGGTTTTGTAACTTTTTTTCCTTTGATTTTCTCTGCCATTTTTGTCCTCCTCATTTTTAAGTGCAACAAAGACGCCTTTGGGGCAAGGCGTCCTTTTAGTTATTGTTGGTAATTGACCCTGTCAATCGAATTGTGTACTCAGGCCCGTTAGGTTATGCCTGTTTCCCCATTGATTTGTGCTCATTATACAAAATTTTAAAATTTAAAGCAACCTTGATTTTGTAAATTAAAAACAAGACCTCTTAAATTTCTTTGTTAAGTCTCCGCTGCGTGAGCCTCAACTTCCATGGTTCAATCACTCCTTCAAAGGTGCAGACATTTTCATGACGGCACGCCTTGCGCTCCAGTCGAGGAAGCGCCCCTGGTTTGTGGTGAGTGCAATAAAGAAGAAAAGGAACGCGCCCACGCCTATATCCTGCACTGCGGATGGAAGCGCCAGGGCAAGCACGCCTGCCGTCATCATTTTTATGCATAATGCGCCGATAAAAATGCCGATAGTAAAGTTTGTGTATCTTGAAAGATAAAGGCCGATAAAAACAGCAGGGAAAGCCGTAAACATCATGCCCATATTATTATTGAATGTAGAAGAAGCCTCAATATTTCCTTTAAGAGAAAGGTTTACAACGGATGCAATGCCAAGGATAAACCCGCACAGAAGATAGCTTAAAAGAACATTTTTTGTTTCGTTGACGCCAATACTGCAGGCTATCTGCTGGTTGTTTCCAAGCGAGCGGGTGTTGTAGCCAAATTTTGTGAATGTGTAAATAACAAAGAAAACAGCAAACGCAAAAATTGCCAGAATATAAATCCACGGGCTCCGTCCGAACATGGTGTAATTAAGGCCGCTCATTCTTGCCCCGCTTCCTCCGTTAACCACTCTTTCAAGCGTTTCATAAATAAGCATCACACCAATGCTGATAACAAGCGCCGGCACCTTTATCACAAGATAAAGCACCGCGTTGATAAGGCAAAGGAGCATGCAGATTACAATACACAGCAAAAGCACTATCCACGAAGGAACCGTTGTTTTCCTGTCGGCTTCGATGATTGGCTGGCAGATTGCCTTTGCAATAGGACATGCTATAAAGCTTGTTGTCACACAGATAATTCCCATGGAAAAATCCCATCTGTCATTCAGCATGTTGCACGCCATGGCCATGGCGATAAGAGCCGTGAGTATGGACTGCTTTATGATGGTGTCTAAGCTGTTCCATGTACCGAAAGATGCCTGCGGGCTGAAAATCTTACAAAGAACAAAAAACAAGACATATATAGCCACCGGCCATATAAGAGTTTTCCATGTATTACCTGCAATTCGTTTTATAGTCATTGTATTTAACCTCATGTTTTTATTCCGCGGTGTTGAAGGAAAAGCCCCGCCGGGCCCTGGTTATTCAGGGCCCGGACATGCATTTTTTAATTATTCAGCGTGACGTGCCTGAATGTCTTCAAGTGAGAAAGCTTCTGCAAACTCTTTTAATTCTTCATAGCTTGCATCTGCGCCGATAAACTGTTCAAGTTCTTCAAGAGTGTAAGCCGGGTTTTCGCCTGAGCAGTTATTCATTGCTGTTTCATAATCTTCTGCTGATGTGCAGAATAAATACTTCATGTTGATAGAAGCTGCGCTTCCGTCTTCCTGAACCATTCTGTTGCCGGTCATTGCATTGTAAAGAAGTACAAATGCGATCATAGAGTCTGCGCATGTACCTGTTGTTGCATATGAAAGTGTGCCATCATAGAATGCGTCAAGTGCGTCATCGTTAGGGTCGTAGCAGTTAAGCATGATTTCACCGCTCTTGCCTGAGTTGATAAGTGGCTGGTAAACTGTTGAAACAGTTTCAACTGATGAGAAGATAGCATCAAGGTTCGGGAATGAGCTGATGAGTTCTTCTGCTGCGCCTGCCTTATCAAATGAAAGACCTTCATGAATATTTTCTTCTGTGATTCCAAGTTCTTCCATCTTAGCTCTTGCGCCATCTAATCTTGCATCCATCTGTGATGAAAGTCCGTAAGGGAAGCCATGAAGGCCGAATTCTCTTGCGCCCTTATCATACATATCCTGGATGATGTCGCCTGCGATTTCCTTTTCATCTTCCCAAACTTCGCCTGCAAAATATTCGCTCTTAGAAAATTCTTCATAATCTTCGCTTGCGCTTGAAGGGTCGTTTGAGGTAACGATGTACATGCCATATTCTTCGCAGATTTCAACCAGCTTTGACATGATTGTTCCCGGATGAAGGTTTACGATTCCGTCATATCCTGCAGCACCGAAGTTCTGTGCGTCCTGGATTGTCTGTTCAGGATCTGTTCCGCCAATAGCTGTTTCAAATGTAACGCCCAAAGGCTCTCCGATTGCTGTAAGGCATCCCATGATATCCTTTGCCCACTGGCATTCTGTATCGTACAGAATAACGCCAACCTTAAATGTTTCCTGTGGTTCTTCAGCAGCAAAAGCAAATGTTGAAAAAAGGCCTGTGCAAAGAACAACAGCGCAAATTAATGCAATAAATTTCTTCATAACAATTTTCTCCTCTTTTTAAATTTATTCTAAACAGCTGTCCGACCGCGGAGGCAGACATGCCATTTAATATCATCTTGGAAGAAGGCCCAGTTTGTTTCTTTTGTACGTAAACAAAATTACAATCAGGAATACTACTCCTATAACAAAGTCGCTCCATGTGCTTGGAACCCCTATAATAACCAGACCGTTGGTGAGAAGCACCACAATAAGGGCGCCTATAATCGGAGCTCGCACCGAGCTTTGCATGCCTCCGTTAAGGCTCATGCCGCCAAGCACGATTGCAACAATAACATCCATTTCATAACCGGAACCGGCGAGTGTGGCAACCGTCCTTGTGGAGCTCATCGCAAAGAAGCCAGCCACGCCGACCATTATGGCAGTGATTACATATGCGGCCATTCTCACTTTATCAATATTTATGCCGCTCTGCCTTGCGGCCACAGGGTTTTCACCTATCGCGCAGTTTTTCTTTCCAAAGGCGGTGCGGTGCAAAAGGATATACGCAGCCGCCAGAATAACAACAAGGACAACAATTTTTATAATCCAGTTGTCTGCAGCCGAAACTTCCGATGGAAGATTTATATTTCCGTTTGAAATAGTGGTCACTATGCCGCGGCAGATAAACTGCATGCAAAGCGAGGTTATGAAAGCCGGAAGCTTAAGCTTCACGGTGACAATGCCCATAATAAGGTAGCAGGCAAGTGAAACAACGATGCACATAGGAAGCGCCAGCCATGTGTTCATACCCGTGCTTAAAAGCAAAAGCCCCGAAACCATCATGGAAATGCCATAGATGCCGCCTACGGCCAAGTCGAATCCGCCATGTGAATAGAGGAACGTGCAGGCCACAGAAAGAATAACTATTGTATAGCTCTGGTCAAGAATATTATTTAAATTCGCCATCGCAAAAAGCCTGCCGGATGACATAATGCCAAGCACAGCCACAACAACAAAAAGCCCCACAAAAGGAAGAATCGTTCTTGAATGTTTTTTTATAAATTCCATATCTTAAATCTTCCCCCTTAAATCATATACTCGATGAGCTTATGTTCTGTTATTTCTTCGCTTCTTTTGAACTCGCCGCTTATCTGTCCGTTTTTCATAATCACAATGCGGTCGCTCATGCCTATTATTTCCGCAAGCTCTTCGGAAATAAGGATAACCGATTTTCCTTCCTGCTTGAGCTTGTAAATCAGCTGGTACATGGACTGCTTAACACCAATGTCCACACCACGCGTCGGGCAGTCAAGAATAAGAATTTCAGATTTGTTGCCTATCCATCTGCCAAACACAACCTTCTGCTTATTGCCGCCGGAAAGGCTTCTTACCGGCTGGTCAACATCGTTGCATTTTATGGAAAGAAGCTCTCTTTGCTCCTCTGC
>R07__coassemble_63_pt1 | contig 46208 bp, 41 predicted proteins | sample R07__metabat2_low_PE_052 | metagenome-assembled genome bin R07
CACCGAAGAGCTTACATTTCCAAGGGTGTTAGCCGTCTGAACTTTTTTTAGAGGTGGTTTGCATCAGCTTAAAATGCCGAGAATTTTCTAAAAACAATCCCTCCGGCCGCTAAAGCGGCCACCTCCCTTTACACAAGGGAGGCAAGGGTCTTTCGTAGCTCCAAAAAAACAATCCCTCCGGCCTCCCGCTGGTCGGCCACCTCGCGCACGCACAAGGGAGGCTTGGGGTTATGTCTTAGGCTCCGGTGGAGCCGAATCCCTTTGTGCCGCGTTCTGTGTCATCAAGCTCTTCTACAAGATCAAAGTCGGCCTTTATATAAGGCGTTAATATCATCTGGGCTACCCGCTCTCCGTTTTCTATAACCCGCGGTTCTTTCGAGTGATTGTGTATCGGCGTCATAAGCTCACCCCTGTAGTCGGAATCTACCACACCCACTTTATTGGCAGGTGCCAGCCCTTTTTTTGTTGCCAGACCGGAGCGGGCAAAAACCAGGCCCACATATCCGTCCGGAATTTCCATCGAAAGACCCATATGAACCATAAATGTCTCGCCGGGATTTATTGTAACCGGCTCATCAAGCAATGCATAAAGGTCCATGCCAGCCGAGGCATCGGTGCCATATGTAGGGATGGTTGCCCGTGGGTCTAATTTTTTTATTTTAACATTCATTATAAACGCCTCCGTTTTTTACTTTAATTTTTTATATACAAAGCTGCAGCCAGGGATATTTATAATTTTCATTCCGAGGACAAGCTGCGACATAAATAGCGATAAAATGTTTCACATCTCAATTATGTGACTTAAAACAGCTAGCAAGAAGCTACGCTTGGTATACAAAATTGTGTCCGAATTGTCAACGGACGAGCGATGAAAAATGTTTTTTAAATAGTACACTTTTCAAAGAAATACTTCTTGAATTTAACGCGTTGAAGCATTAAAATATCCCATAAATTGCTTTGCGATTTAACGCGTTGAAGCATTGAATAAATAATAAATATTTTTCAGAAAAAAATAAATTAACTAAAAATAAAATAGATATAAAATGGTGACTGCAAATTATGAAAGAATATAATTGGCCATATGAAAATGAAGTTGGAAAAGAAGAAATTGTAACCTGCGATGTGCTTGTGCTTGGAGGCGGCCTTTCAGGTTGCTTTGCCGCAATCGCTGCCGCAAGAAGGGGAAAGGAAGTTGTCCTCGTTGAAAAAGGCGCGACGGAAAGGAGCGGCTCTGCAGGGAGCGGCTTTGACCATTGGGAAAGCGCCTGCACAAATCCATGTTCAGGGGTTTCAGCAGAAGAAATCGCCGAAGCCTATGTTAATGAGCAGGATGGCTACAGCAATGGCATTGGCCATTATATTGAATGCTTCGAGGGCTATGACAGGCTCATTGACCTGGAAAGCTTCGGTGGGAAAATACGCGACACAGAGGGCGAATTTAAAGGCGCTGAATTCAGGGACGATGAGACAGGCCTTATGTTTGCCTATGATTATAAAAATAAATTCACCTTAAGAGTATGGGGATCCACTTTTAAACCGGCATTGTACAAAGAGCTTAAAAGGCTTAATGTAAAAATCTATGACCGCACGGAGGCCACAGCGCTATTGATTGAAAAATCAGAAAATGACAGCGCAAAAAAACGCGGGTGCGGAGCCCTGGGCATGAATGTGCGTACCGGTAAATTCATGATTTTTAATTCAAAGGAAACCATTCTTGCCATGTCGCGCCCGGCAAGGGTGTGGCTGTTCAATCCTGACCTTCCGGGCCTTTGCGAATTCAGGCCGATGCAGAGCATAGGAAGCGGGCATGCAATGGGTTATAAAGCAGGCGTAGAATTTACCATGATGGAAAAATCAGTCCGTGCCGAATTTTCATCTTCAGGCAGGAGCTTTCCTCCATATGGCACCGGAAACAACCACAACACATGGTATGCAGCAACAATGGTGGACGCGCGTGGTGTTGAAATTCCATATGTTGACAGGGACGGCCGCGAATTAAAAACTGTATCCGAAAGATATTATCCGGCACCCGGACAGAAATTTTTCCTTAAGGGCGGCGTGATAGATGACCCTAAATATGAATACAGGGGACCAGAAACTCTTAATTTCGAAGAGCTTATTAAGAGGGGATATAAGCTTCCTTTTTATGCAGATTTAAGCCGTATGCCTGAATTCGAAAGAAAAGTAATCTGGGGTGTGATGGTAGGCGAAGAAGGAAAAACAAAAATTCCTATCCTTAAAAACTACACGGACAGAGGCTTTGACCCTGAAAAGCATATGCTTCAAAGCTATGGGACAGGCTGGCAGTCGGCTGCGTTCCTTCCACAGGAAAGACAGTTTTTCGGAGCTCCCGGCGGAATTATCACAGACTGGGATTTAAAAACAAACATAGACGGAATCTATGCGGCAGGCGATCAGCTCTATGCATCTGACTGCTGTGGTTATGCCTGCGCAACGGGGTATTATGCCGGAAGAAAAGCTGCACAGGCCGTTGATAATGCAAGCCTTGGAAAAATTGACAGGGCTTTTGTGGAAAAGGAAAAGGAAAGGCTTTATGCTCCATTGTATAAAGAGGATGGAATCAGCTGGAAGGAGCTTAACATGGCCATTTCCAAGGCCATGCAGAATTACTGCGGCGGCGTGAAGTGCGACGACCTTCTAAAAGAAGGCCTTAACCTCCTGGAAGAATATGAAAAAGAATTCGTGCCTTCCTTAAGTGCAGATAATCCTCATGACCTCATGAGAATCCACGAGGTGGAGGACATACTTACGGTTTCCAAGATGGTGCTTGAGGCCTGCCTTTTAAGAAAATCAAGCTCCAGGCCCCTCTGCTTCGAAAGAACAGATTATCCGGAAACGGACCCGGAAGAAAATAATCATTTTATAACAATTTCACTTGATGATAATGGAAATGTAATCAGGGGCGATGTGCCAAAAGGATTTTTCGGTAAATTAAAAGATGAATACGAAAAACACAATCAGGATTATTTAAACGGCGAGCCTGACCGTGTTGACCGTTAAAATAAACTTTCAGTTAAAAAAAGGCGTTTTGATATGAACAAAGAATTTACAGCCATTCAGAATACATGCAGCGCAAAACCTCTTATATTTGACCCGGATAAGTGCGTAGGGTGCAACAGGTGCGTGAATATATGCCAGGTTGACATACTTATTCCTAATCCGGAAAAAGGAAAGCCGCCTGTGATTCTTTACCCGGGCGAGTGCTATTACTGCGGATGCTGTGTTATGGAATGCCGCGTGGAAGGCGCAATATCCCTAAGGCATCCATTAATGAACCAGGCCAGATTTGTGCCTGTTAAGGAAGGAATGAATTAATGCTTAAATTCATTGCGGAAAGAATAATATTCAGCATTATCAGCCTGTTGGTGCTGATTATTGTTGTGTTCACTTTAATCAGGCTTATGCCGGGCAACCCTTTTGATTATGAAAATATCAATAAATCCGTTAGGGATGAAATGCTTGAGCACTACGGCCTGGACCAGCCGATTATGACCCAGCTTGGAATTTACCTTGAAAACTTGGTCAAGGGCGACTTCGGTGTATCTTACAAAAAGACAGGGACTACCGTAAACGAGCTTATATCAAAAGAAGCCCCGTACACCATTAAAATGGGTCTGATAGCTTATGCAATTGCACTTGTGCTTGGGATTTTCCTCGGTATTAAAATGGCAACAACAAAGCATGGCAGCGTGAGGGGCTCTCTTATGGCACTGACTGTCATGGGAATAAGTATTCCGAATTACGTGCTTGCGCTTATCCTGATGCTTGTTTTTGGCGTTATCTTGAAAGTGCTTCCTGTGGTTGGGCTCAAAGGCTGGCAGTATTATATCCTTCCTGTAACAGCTCTTACGGTATATCCTCTGGCTCAGATTTCAAAGCTGGTGAAAAGCAGTTACACAGAGGCTTCGAACCAGGATTATGTGATTATGGCAAAGGCAAAGGGAATCTCGGATTTAAGGATAAGCTTTGTCCATATTTTAAGAAATGCCATTATCCCTGTTATCACCGCATCGGGACCTATTATTGCTTTTCTTCTGACGGGCAGCTTTGTAGTTGAAGAAATTTTCACAATAAACGGAATCGGACGCGAGTTTGTTAATGCGGTAAGCAACAGGGATTACACTGTCATCATGGGCCTTACCATATTTTTCGGAATAATCCTTATGGCCTGCAATCTTTTGGCGGATATATTGTGCGCGGTTGCAGATCCAAGAATAAAACTTGCAAATAAATAATCAGAGGTTGTGAATAAAAGTGCTTAAACCTGAAGAATATTTCTTACCTTTAAGTGAAGAAGAAAAAAAAGAAGATTATATTGCATCGGAAAGCAGGTCTTTTTTAAGAGATGCCTGGGACAGGTTCCGCTCTAACAAAAGGGCGCTTATAGGGCTTATCATCCTGCTTATCATAATTCTTTTTGCAGTATTTGGACCAATGATTTCTCCTTATCCATATGACGGCATGGACACATCCATAGCCAATCAAAGTCCTTCATGGGCGCATTGGTTTGGAACAGATAAAATGGGAAGGGACGAATTCACGCGTGTGCTGTATGGAACAAGAATAAGCCTTTTTGTGGGGTTTGCGTCCACGCTTGTAAATATGATAATTGGCATAATTTACGGCGGAATTGCTGGGTTTGTAGGCGGCACGGCCGATAATATCATGGTCCGCATCATGGACATAATCCAGTCTGTTCCGGCAATGATTTATATGATACTTATCATGCTGCTTTTGGGCTCAAACGTATACAGCGTCATGATAGGTATTTGCGTTAACGGATGGATAAACATGGCCAGGATAGTGAGGGGAGAAATAATAACCCTTAAAGAAAGGGAGTTTGCTTTGGCGGCGCGCACTATAGGTGCATCTAAGAAAAGAATTCTGTTCAAGCACCTGACGATAAATGCAATGGGACCAATTATTGTGACTGCTACTTTGATGGTTCCGCAGGCAATTTTTAACGAGGCGTTTTTAAGCTTCATCGGCATAGGAATTTCTGCACCTATGGCCAGCCTTGGTACTCTGGCGCAGGATGCAAAGATGATGATAGCAAAATATCCGATGCTGATGGTTTATCCGGTTCTGGTAATATGTATTGTTATTTTCTGCCTCAATTTTATAGGCGAAGGACTTGAGGAAGCGTTGAACCCGAAGGGAGTAAGATGATAGACGAACTGCACAGACCATTATTATCCATAAAAGATCTTTCCGTAGATTTTTCCACAAAACACGGGACGGTTCATGCTGTCAGAAATGTTAATCTGGAGCTTACAACCAGGCAGATTCTTGGCATTGTTGGAGAATCCGGCTCTGGAAAATCAGTCAGCATGCTTTCTGTGATGAACCTTTTATCAGCGAATGGAAGCGTAAAATCCGGAAGCATTTTGTTTGAAGACAGGGAATTGTCATCCTTTGGGCTGAATACAAAAAAAGAAAAACGTGACCATGAAAAAATGATGAAGGATATCAGGGGCAGGGATATTGCCATGATTTTCCAGGACCCGATGACATATTTAAATCCTGTGCTTAGGATAGGCGTGCAGATGACGGAAGGGATACGGAAACACACCGGCTGCAGCAGGAAAGAGGCTTATGAAAGGGCAGCAAAGCTTTTAGGCCAGGTTGGAATATCTAATCCTGAAAAACGCCTTAGGCAGTATCCATATGAATTTTCGGGCGGCATGCGCCAGAGAATAATTATCGCCACAGCCCTTGCGTGTAATCCTAAGCTTATAATCGCAGACGAGCCGACCACTGCTTTGGATGTCACAATTCAGGCGCAGATATTAAGCCTTATAGAAAACACAGTCAAGGAAATGGGGGCAAGTGCCATTGTTATCAGCCACGACCTTGGTGTTGTCGCAAAGCTGTGCGACAACATAGCCATCATGTACGGAGGCGAGATTGTTGAGTATGGACTTGCGGATGATATTTTTTATAACCCTAAACATCCATACACAAAAGGCCTTCTTTTAAGTATTCCAAAGCACACTGAAGAAAAGGAACCGCTTCCATATATTCCGGGTGTTCCGCCAAATCTTCTTAACAGCTCTGATGGATGCATGTTTTGCAGAAGGTGTAAGGAAGCAATGAAAATATGCAAGGAATACCACCCGGAAAGCACAGAATTTTCGGAAGAACATGGGGCTTTCTGCTGGCTTTATTGTAAAGAACGTGCCGCTTCAATAGTGGCCGCTCAGGATAAACAAAAACTAAATTAAAAGGAGGAAAAAATCATGAAAAAATTAGTTTGTTTGTTTATGGCTTTAGTTATGATCATGTCGTTATCTTTTATGGCATTTGCCGGGGAAGATTCTGATTATAGCTATGGCGGAGAAATTAACATTGCAACGGTTTCATGCGCAGGAAGTTTAGACCCTGCAGGTGTTGCCATTGACATGTGGACAGAGTATGCAAAGCTTTGCACAGACGGACTTATCAGCTACGACAGCGAGGGAAATATTGTTTATGAAACAGCCGAAAGCTTTGATGTGAGCGAGGATGGGCTTGTATATACATTTTATTTAAGAGAGAACGCAAAATGGAGTGACGGTTCTGATGTCACGGCTGATGATTTTATAAATACAATCATGCGCGCTCTTGACCCTGAAAACGGCGGAGCTATTTACGCCAACATGCTTTATGGCATAAAAGGCGCAGAAGAATTCCATAATGGTGAAGCAACTGAAGATGATGTTATGGCAAAGGCTCTTGATGCTCACACACTTCAGTTCACTCTTGATGAGCCATGCAGCTATTTCCTTAAGATGATGACTGTTCCAGTGTTCTATCCATCAAAAGCAGGTCTTGCTTCTAATGACGACGAGGGCTGGTATAAGGACCCGGAAAAATCACTTGGAAACGGCGCGTTCTGCCTTGAATCCTATTCAGAGGGTGAAGGATACACAGTTGTAAAGAATCCATACTACTACCAGGCAGACAAGGTATACCTTGACAAAATCAATGTTTACTTTATCACAGATACAACCGCTCTGATGGCAAGTTATGTGACGGGCGAGATGGACGTTGTTACGGGTCTTCCTGATTATGTAGCAGACGACTATACAGAAGAAGACGGGCTTTTCATCTGGACAATGCTTACATCCAAATTTATCCTTCCTAACCTGGAAGTGGAGCCTTTGGACAACGAGCTTGTAAGAGAGGCTATCGCTCTGGCTTTGAACAGAACTGAAATCTGCGCTGCAATCGGAAACGACTATATTCCATCTGTAAACTATGTTGCCGAATACATGCTTTCACCTGCAGGCGAGCAGTATTTCAAAGATGAGGTTGAAGAACTGTTTGTGGAAGATGAAGAAAGAGCAAGAGAGCTTTTGGCTGAAGCCGGATATCCAAACGGCGAGGGTTTCCCAACGCTTTCCTACAAATACCCTAACAGCGAAAAGGATTCCCTTCTTGCACAGGGCATCCAGGCACAGCTTAAGGAAGTTTTGAATATCGACATAGTGCTTGAAGGCGAAGAAGACGGTGTATGGTCATCAGACAGAGAAAATGGTGACTATGATCTCATAAGACACAGCTGGACAGCCGACTTTAACGACCCTATCAACTACTTAAGCCTTTATGTTACAGGCGCTTCATCTAATTACAACCATGTAAGCGACGCAGCTTACGATGAAGCAATAGAAAAATCAAATTCGGCAGCTACTGTAGAGGAAAGAGTTGAATATCTGCACGAAGCCCAGAAAATACTTGTAAGCGATAATTTCTATGTTATCCCGGCGGTTACTCAGGTTTATATCTGCCTTATCAACCCGGATCTTGAAAATATCTCTACAAATGACAAGGGAGAACCTCTGTACAGATTTGCGGCTTTAAAGTAAAATAGAAAAGAAATCTATTTGAAAAGGAGATATATAGATGATTTATTCAAAAGAAGTTGAACTGATGTGCCCGGTTGCTTCCGGAGCAAATCACGGTCCTGCACCTATTCCAGAAGAGGGCGAATGGGTAAAGGCAAAAGAAATCAAAGACATTAATGGCCTTACACACGGCGTTGGAAGATGCGCACCTCAGCAGGGCGCCTGCAAGCTCACACTTAACGTAAAAGACGGAATCATCCAGGAAGCTCTGGTAGAAGTTCTTGGCTGCTCAGGCATGACCCATTCTGCAGCAATGGCATCAGAAATTCTTCCGGGAAAAACAATTCTTGAAGCTTTAAATACAGACCTTGTATGCGATGCCATCAACACCGCCATGAGAGAGCTTTTCCTTCAGATAGTTTACGGTCGTTCACAGACTGCTTTTTCTGAAGGCGGCCTTCCGATAGGCGCTGGCCTCGAAGATTTAGGAAAAGGCCTCCGTTCACAGATTGGCACGATGTATGGCACACTTGCAAAGGGCCCAAGATATCTTGAAATGACAGAAGGCTATGTAACAGATATAGCTCTTGATGAAAATGACGAGATAATTGGCTACAAATTCGTTAACCTTGGCAAGATGACTGATTTCATCAAAAAAGGTGACGACCCTAACACTGCCTGGGAAAAGGCTAAGGGCCAGTATGGACGCGTGGCTGATGCTGCAAGGCTGATAGACCCAAGGTGTGAATAAGGAGGAGAAGAGATATGGCATTATTTGAATCATACGAAAGAAGAATCGATCAGATCAATAAAGTTTTAAACCAGTACGGAATCTCCTCAATCGAAGAAGCAGAGAAGATAACAAAAGACAAAGGCCTTGACGTTTATGCAACCGTAAGAGGTATCCAGCCTATTTGCTTCGAAAATGCATGCTGGGCATATACAGTGGGTGCGGCACTTGCTATCAAAAAGGGCCAGACAAGGGCTGCTGATATCGCTGCCACATTAGGTGAAGGCCTCCAGGCTTTTTGCATTCCTGGCTCTGTTGCAGACCAGAGAAAGGTTGGCCTTGGCCATGGAAACCTTGGCAAGATGCTTCTTGAAGAAGATACAGACTGCTTTGCATTTTTAGCAGGACATGAAAGCTTTGCGGCTGCAGAAGGTGCCATCGGCATCGCTGAGAAAGCAAACCGCGTAAGAACAAAGCCTCTACGCGTTATTCTTAACGGTCTTGGAAAAGATGCTGCAAAGATTATTTCCAGAATAAATGGCTTTACATATGTTCAGACAGAATATGATTACAAGACAGGCGAGCTTAAAGAAATCTCCCGCACAAAATATTCTGATGGCGTAAGAGGCCAGGTTAACTGCTATGGCGCAAACGATGTTCAGGAAGGCGTGGCAATCATGCATAAAGAGGGCGTTGATGTTTCCATCACGGGTAACTCCACAAACCCAACCCGCTTCCAGCATCCTGTTGCAGGAACCTACAAAAAAGAATGCATCGAAATGGGAAAGAAATATTTTTCAGTTGCATCCGGCGGCGGCACAGGCCGTACACTTCATCCGGATAACATGGCAGCCGGTCCTGCATCATACGGTATGACCGATACGATGGGTCGTATGCATTCTGATGCGCAGTTTGCAGGAAGCTCATCCGTACCTGCCCATGTTGAAATGATGGGGCTTATCGGAATGGGAAACAACCCTATGGTTGGCGCAACAGTTGCAGTTGCTGTGGCAGTTGCTGAAGCTATGAAATAATTAAACGGATGTAGTATTTCCCCTTTTGGGATTGGCGCAGAATCCCCTGGTAGCGGAAGCGCCCAAAGCCCCGGACGGAAATGAGATCATTTTCCTTGCAGGTGGTGCCTGCATTGTAAACTTCCTTTCCGTTCAAAAACACTTTTCCGGATTTAAAAAGCGCTGTGCTTTGATTCCTGGAAAGGTTGTATAGTTTAGATATAACGAGGTCGAGCCTTTCGGAAGCAACCAAAAGCTCGGCCTCTTTATATTTTGGAAGGCAATCATCCGGAAGAAAATCAGCGATTTCGCTCTTAACAGTTGTATGGCGGACATGGGTGAGGTTTTCAGTCAGAAAGCCTGATATCCGGTCTAAACATATAACATAGGCAGATTTTCCGGAAACAAAAATATCGCCTATAAGTTCGCGTTCTATTCCCAGGTTCATTATTGCGCCCAGCCAGTCGCGGTGTGACAATTCCTCTCCGAATTTTTCGGAAAGGGGAGAGAATTTTATACATACAATAGGGAAGTCTTCATCGTATCCTAAGTCTTCTGCTTTTCCGAACCTGGCAATTTTTCTTTCTGAGAAATCAATTTTGTTTTCAATGAAGCTATCTGTTTTTTCGGAATCTTCTGAATCTCCTGAATCTCCCGGCATGTTAATACCGCGGAATTCAAGACCTGCCCAGTCAAGCTTCAGGGAAATAATATCGCTTTGTTCCGCTTCGGAAAGAAAGTTTGTGAAAGTAAAGATGCCCGTGTCATAGGATCTTTGTGCCAGATCGGTTATGTGCCTTTTAAAAATATCTTCATTATTCATATCTAAAATTTTACTTCTTCGTTCATGTCGCGGCCGTACTTTCTGAAGAGTTTATATATTTCGCCCTGCTCTAAGTACTGAAAATTTTTGCGCATTACCTGCAGTTTACTTGCACCATTTTTTATCAGGCTTTCGGCTTCTTTAAGCTCTTCTTCGTAGTTTTCGTTATAATCGGTATACATTTTTTAGCCTGCTTTCGTTTAAAATTTTTTTATTATTATAAAAACATGTTTGATATTTGTAAACTTATCAATAAGAGACTCTCCCATCCCCGTGCAGTTTAGGCTTGTTTTCATCGTAAAGTATGCGGGAATGGGAGAGACTCTCCCATCCCCGTGCAGCTTAGGCTTGTTTTCATCGTAAAGTATGCGGGAATGGGAGAGAGTCTTCCATCCCCGTGCGGTTTAGGCTTATTTTCATCGTAAAGTATGCGGGAATGGGAGAGAGTCTCCCATTCCCGTGCAGTTCAGATTTGTTTTCTTCAGAAAAAACCTGGGAATTGGAGTCATTTTAATTGCCATATTTTTCTTAGGATTGTATAATCAAAATACAGGCAAATAAATGATGCCGGGAATAAAGTGTTATAAACTTTTTAAATGCTGATATAACATTAATAAAATAATATTTGAAGTAGATGAAATTTACAGGAGGAATTTAACTTATGGGACTTTTCAGCAAAAAATCATGTTCAATCTGCGGAGGAGAAATCGGCCTTTTAGGAAACAGAAAACTTGAAGACGGAAACTGCTGCAAGGATTGCGCAAAAAAGCTTTCACCTTTTTTCAGTGAGCGTCGTCATTCAACGGTAGACAGTATCAAGGAGCAGCTTGCCTACAGAGAGGCAAACCAGGCTGTTGTAGAAGCTTTTAATCCAACCCTTGTTTTAGGTAACTACACTAAGGTGATGATTGACGAAGGAAAGAGGCAGTTTATCGTAACCTCTGCAAGTAAATGGCGCGACACAAATCCTGATGTTTTGAGCTTTGCTGATGTTACAGGGTGCGACATAAAGGTGAATGAATACAAGACAGAAAACAGAACCACCGATAAGGACGGAAATTCCGTAAGCTATAATCCGCCAAGATTTACATATAATTATGATTTTGATGAAATCATTCATGTGAACAATCCATATTTTGATGAAATCAGGGTGCCGATAGATGATTTTTCTGTTGAAGACGGACCTTTCGGCAGCGCCCCAACACAGAGCGCAAAATACATAAATGCATCAAATACCGCAAATGAAATCAAAGAAAGAATTATGAATAACAGGCAGGATGCAAGGGATAACGCAGCAAAGGAGGCAGCACCTAAAACACCGGTTACCTGCAAATGCTGCGGTGCCACTACTATTCCTGATGCTTTCGGAAGGTGTGAATATTGCGGAAGCAGCGCAATTTAAAAGTTTTTTATAAAAACAGGAGTTAGTTATGAATAAAATTTTCAGCAGTAAAGAAGCTTTAAGATCTGTCTTAGGCGGAATGCTTGTGCAGCTTTGCGTGGGCATTATTTATCTTTGGTCAATTTTGAAAGAATCAGTTCAGAGCTGGTATGGTATGGAAACATCGGCAGCAAATATGGTGTCTTCATACATGCTTTTAGGCTTTGTTATCGGTTGCCTGGCAGGCGGCGTGATAGTAGATAAGTTCGGCTCCAAAAAGACCAACTTTATAGGCCTTATTATTTTTGCAGCCGGCATCGCTTCAACGGGATTATTAAGCCCTGAAACCTCATGGCTTATAAACATAACCTATGCTGCTCTCGGCGGCTTTGGAAGCGGCGTGGCATATTCTTCATGCATTTCCTGCATACAGAAATGGATGCCTGAAAACAGAGGTCTTGCAAGCGGTCTTGCAGTTGCCTCATTTGGTCTTTCAACGGTTGTATTTGTTCCGGTAATCAGGCTTTTGATGTCTATATTTACCTCAGGGGACGTTGTACAGATAAACAAGGTTTTCTTCGTGCTAGGAGGAATTTTCTTTGTGCTCGGAATGATAGGCTGTATTCTTGTAAAGAATCCTCCGGCCCTTGCAAAATCAGTTGACACTGATGCAAGAAATTACACATTCAGTCAGGCATTAAAGCTTCCTAAATTCTGGATAATTTTCTTTATGGCCTTCTTTATGAACGCTCCTTACACACTGGCCACACCAGTACTTTATGACCTCGGTGTGGAAAGGGGACTGGCCGTAGCCGTTGCAGTTTTAACTGTTACATTAACAGGTGTTGCAAATGCCTGCGGCAGATTTTCCATGTCAACCCTGTCTGATAAATTCGGCAGAAAGAATATTCTGATGGGCCTTTTCCTTGTAACACTTTGCGCTGCAGCAATTCTTATTATTGCAAATGGCGCATTGTATCTTGTGGCTGTACTTTTGATGGCGCTTTGCTTTGGCGGTATGTCTTCAATCAATGCCACACTGGCGCCTGATTACTTCGGGCCTAAGAACAGCGGCACAATTTACGGTGTAATAATGATATCTCTTGGTCTTTCATCTATTGTATTCAACTTCCTGACTGATAACGTGTTTGGCGGCAGTGCACAGACCAGGTTTATACTTGGCTGCATCTCAGCTGTGCTTGCACTTATTATGCTTTTCATTCTTAACGGCATGGACAACAAAGATGTTAAGTGGCAGGTTGAAATGAGCACAACCCAGATGAAGAGCTTCCTCGTAACCACAAAAACATTAAGCTATGCAAAAACGGCAGAAAGCCTTTTCCTTTCACCTGCAAGTGTTGAGAAACAGGTGTCGGATCTCGAAAATGAATTAAATGTTAAGCTTTTTGAGGAAGGTGTTAATAATAAGCTCAGGCTTACAGAAGCCGGCGAAATGATGCGCGACCGTATGTTTGAAAATGTGAATAAAACAAATGTGGCTATAAGAAAAGCCCAGATTGTTTCGTCCGAAAACAAAGAACACCTCTGGATTGGTGTGCCTAAGTCTGAATATGCTACAGATAATGACGTTTCAGCTCTTGAAACATTCCAGAAAAACAATCCGGATGTAAATGTTATGATTCACAAGGGCTTTGCATTTGATGTCCTTAATATGGTTGAAAATGGCAAGGTGGATGCAGCAATCGTAGAAAAATCCGCTTTGGAAGCTCACCCATCATTAGAAAGCCTCGTCACAAAGAAGATCAGGCTTGGCGTTGTATGCTCGAGGGCAAACAAGCTTGCTGAAAAGGAAACAATCAATCTTTCTGAATGCAAAAATGAAACCTTCATCACAATTGACCCTGAAAAATCGCCTGCTGTTGAAGCCCGTATCAAGAGCATGTGCGAAAAAGCTGGCTTCGAGCCAAATACTTATGCGTCTGCAGATGCAATTGAGCTTATGATTCTTGTGGAGCAGAACAGCGGCATAGCTGTGCTTCCTGAAAATAACCATGCATATTTCGACCCGATCCTTAAGTTTATACCTCTCGAAGATATGCCGGATGTTTTTGTTGTCTGCTGCTGGGACAAGAAAAACCCGAATCCTAAATTAAAGGAGTTCATTGACATATATAAGAATATAATTTGAACCATATAAGGCCGGGGGATTGTAGGTTAGTCATAAAAATAAAATTTTCCAGGGGAGAAGATTGACATGTACAAAATAATTCCTATAGATGATAATTCATGGGCTTTTGAAGATGTGATGCCGGATGGCGATACGGTCCGTTTTTTCCTTTTATCAGGGAGCGAAAAGGCAGCTGTGGTAGATTCCGGATATCTGGATATCGACGTTAAAAAGCTGGCAGAAAATGTGCTTTCGGAAAATAATAAGCTTTTAAAAAATAATGGGGAAGTTAAGGACATCCTGCTCCTTAACACCCATGGCGATTTTGACCACACGGGCGGGAATGCATCCTTTGAAAGCTTTTATATGACTGAAAAGGACTATGAAGTAAATAATATAAAAGACAGATGTCCTGATTCAAAATTAATGCCTATAAATGACGGGGAAAGAATAGACCTTGGCGAAAGGGAATTACTTGTTATCTATGTACCCGGCCACACATATGGAAATGTTGCATATCTTGATGTCACAAACAAAATCCTGTTCCCGGGAGATATTATCCAGACAAATAACATGTTTATGTTTGGCTCGCACCGCTGCCCGGAAAAACTTCTTTCAAGCCTTACAAAACTCTCAAAAATGAAAGACAGTTTTGTGAAGGTTTATGCCTGCCATGGACAGATGGTTCTTGAAAGCAGCGCGGTGGATGAGGTTATGAATAGCTGGAAATTAAGGCTGGAGGGCAGCATAAAGCCTGAAAGAATAGAAGTTTTCGGCCAGCCGGTTGACGCATATCATATGCCTTTCTGCACATTTTTCTGTGAGCCTTAATTCGTTTGCTTGTTTGCCGATAATTTGCTAATATTGCAGCAGAATTAAAAGAGACTGGAGCTTTTAAAATGTGCATTGTTGAAACAAAAGCGGCAGAGCTTAAGGATTCGCTTTTTATCAACTCATTACTAAAAAAATATAACATAAACTATTCTTCCCATGCTTTTCCTTCACTTCTTTTGTGGCAGGAGAGCCTGGGTATTTCTATTTATTATGAAGAAGATTTTCTTGCTGTGAAGTGCGGCTTCTATGGCGACAACGCGTGGTTTTTTCCGGTCGGGAGCGAAAATAAAATCCGTAAATTTATTGAAAATCTGGTACAGACAAAAGGGGCTGTGCTTTGCTATATCGGCGAAAAAGAAGCAGATTTCCTTAAAAAAAATTATGGCGATTTTTTCACCCTTGAGAGGGACGAAAATTCCGATGAGTACATATGCAGCATAGAAGAACACATAAATATGCAAGGCCCGGATTTTGCACATTTCAGAAGGCATTTTAAAAACTTTAAGCGCAATTTTACAATTTCTTCTGTACCTCTTTCTAAAGATAATATTAAAGATGCCGAATTTGTAATAAGCGAATGGGAAAAATTAAAGGAAAATCATAATGAAAAAGTAATTGAAACAGACGGGGCAGAAGAAAGGGCTTTTAAATATTTTGAAGAGCTTGGTATCAGAGGCTTGATAAGCTATTATGCTGAAAAGCCTGTCGGCATAATATTGGGCTTTCCTCTTTCTGATAAATATTTTGACATATACAGCGCAAAGGTATGTACAAAGACCGAAGGATTTGGTTATTATATTTACCATGAAATGTTTGAATATTTAAAAAATGATTACGAATTTTGCAATCTGGAAGAGGATTTGGGAATATCCGGCCTTAGGTTCTTTAAATCACGCATACATCCTTCCGGGAAAAACCTGATGTATACGGCCAGAAAAAAATAAAATATGAGAACAAATTTAAGGGAACAATTCACAAAAAAAATGTACATACGCATGCTTGTGCCGGCGGTCATTTCCGCTATTGCTTTTGCAGCTTCTGACATGGTAGATGCAATTGTTGTTGGGCAAAGCATGGGAGAGGTTGGCCTTACTGCAATCGCCATGTGCCTTCCTGTGTACAGTATTATGAATATATTCATTGTCAGCCTTTCCACAGGTGGCTCTATTTCCTATGCATACAGCCTTTCAAACGGGCGTCAGGACGAAGCAAAAAAACACTTCAGCCTTGTTATCAGTGCCGGGCTGACTGTTGGAATTATTCTTGCGGGACTGGGCCTTGTTTTCAGCAGGCAGGCAATTTCCTTTCTTGGCGCATCATTTGAAAATAAAGAATTGTTTTCGGCTGTCTCTGACTATTACACAATAATAACAGCAGGCATTCCATTATTCTTTATTTCATTCATAACTAATGCATTTCTTAGAAATGACGATAATGAAAAGCTGGCCACAGTGGGATTTTCAACAGGCTGTGCTGTCGATTTTGGGCTTAATATTATATTTGTCATTCTTATGCACATGGGGTCGGGCGGAGCAGCGCTTGCAACTATTGCGGGGCAGCTGATTGCAATTTCGATTTATCTTTTGGGTATCTTTAATAAAAAATACAAAAAGTCATTGGGGTTATGCAAATTTAAACTGGATTTCAGTTTTTTGATAAAGACATTCAGCAAAGGATTTTCTACCGCCATCCAGTATATTTGCAGCCTTGTTTTCTTAAGCGTTATCAACCATATCCTTCTTGACAAGGGCGGAGAGGCTTATGTGGCTGTTTTTGATGTTCTTTATTCAACCACATTCCTTGTCACTTATTTATTTAACGCAGCCGGAAATGCAATGCAGCCGCTTGCAACTACATATTATGGCGAACATAATGTTAAAGAAGAAAATAAGACCTTGAAATTTGCTGTCTTTTCCGGATGTGTTCTGGGCGGAATAGTTGTAGCGCTGATTGAGATTAGGCCATCTATTTTCTGCAACCTGTTTGGCCTATATTCGGCAGATACAATTTCAATAGGCATACCCGCCTTAAGAATTTACGCGGTTTCTCTTTTTATTTCAGGCATTTCCATTCTTTATGCGACATATTATCAGGCTGTGGGGGAAGTTAAAAAATCCTTTGTGATAACATTATTAAGAACCGGCGTTCTTTTGATTCCAATGATTTTGATATTCTCAATACAGCCTATCAAATATTTCTGGTATTCATTTGTTCTTGTAGAAGCTATAACCTTTGTTATTGCCATTTTACTCAGATTACACGATAAAAAAGTGCCTAGGTATGACCCTGAGAGAACATTGAGCCGCACAATAGAAAATAACCAGGATGAACTCTCAAAGCTCCTTAAGGATACAGAAGAATTCTGTGAACGCTGGGGCGCTGATCCAAAGCAGAGCTATCTTATGTATTCCGCTGTGGAGGAAGTTTGTGTTATAATCATGGACAAGGCAATGAAGGACAAAGATGGCTTTATACAGCTTACTATGATTGCGCTGAATAATGGCGATGTGGAACTGCACGTGAGGGACACGGCAGATGAATTTAATCCGTTTGCGCTTCAGACCCAAAAAGCCAGTTCAGATGGGGATTTTGATGTTTCAACCATGGGAATACTTGTCCTTAAGAAAAAGGCAAAGGACTTTTATTACAGGCAATTTAAGGGCTTCAATGTCCTGGTAATACGCGTATAGGAGAAAATAAAAATGCAGGAAAAAAGCAGAAGGCGTACAACGCTTAAACGCAAGTTTATAGTGATGTTTTTTATATTTACAATTATTATGCTGGCTGTTGCCGCCGGAATCTCATACAGCTTTTTTAAAGACAGCATGGATGATTATTACAAAACCTCCGCGTTTCAGCTAGCGGCTACACAGGCATCTTTTATTGAAAAAAATGATGTTCTTGCAGTTACGGAAAAGGTAATGCAGATTTTCAATGAATACACAGACAAAAATGGAATTCCTGAGTTTGATGAAGATGACACAGAATCAATCGAAGCATATTATGCGTTATTTGATGAAGTGTATTCCATGTCAGAATATGAAAGAATAATGGAAAAGCTGCGTAGTATATATGATGACAATACTGTCCAGTCATGTTATCTGTTTGTGTGTGACCTGGAAAGAAATGTCGGATTATATATTGTGGATTGCGACCGTGAGGAGGACGCCTGTCCTATTGGCGCATATGACATTCTTGTAGAAGAAGAAGCAGAATATATGCGAAAGTCCGGCGATTATAACCTTGATGCGTATATTACTAGAACAGATTATTATGGCTGGCTGGTTACATCTGCAGCAGCTATTACCGGCAGCGAAGATGAATATGTCATACAGTCCTATGTGGATATTTCCATGGACAAAATTGTCCATGAAAGGTATTCATTTTTAAATAAACTGATACTAACATTACTGATTGTTTCAGCTATTATAATTACATTATTGCTGTTATTTATCACCAAACTGATGATAAATCCTATAAGACGGCTTGATAAAGCAGCGGCACACTTCGTTTCCGACAGGGAAGCACATGGCAAAGAAGAAGCCTCTGAATTATCAAAGCTTGAAGTGAAAACCCGTGATGAAGTAGAGGCGCTTACCAATTCCGTACAAAAAATGGAATGCGAGATAAATGATTATATCGATAATCTCACAGAAATCACCGCAACACGTGAGCGTATCAGCACAGAACTTAATGTAGCTACAAAAATTCAGGCAGATATGCTTCCTACAAAATTCCCGGATAATGAATTATACAGCCTGTCTGCTTTTATGACGCCTGCAAAAGAAGTGGGCGGCGATTTTTATGACTTCTTTTTGGTGGACGAAACACATCTGGCAATTGTTATGGCCGATGTTTCAGGAAAAGGCGTTCCTGCAGCTCTTTTTATGGTAATAGGCAAGACACTTATAAACAACCAGTCAAGCCTTGAAAAGGACTTGGGGTCTTTGTTTACAAAGGTCAACAACATGCTTTGCGATGTGAACAGGGAAGGCCTTTTTATAACGGCTTTCGAGGCTGTCATAGACCTCGAAACAGGAGATGTTGTGTTTGTTAATGCAGGGCATGAGCAGCCGTTTATTTACCATGCAGCCGATAATAAATTCACACCTATGAAGATGCGGCCTGGATTTGTGCTTGCAGGCATGGAAGGTGTAAATTACCGCGCCGGAAGCTTTAAGATAGAACCCGGCGATAAAATCTTCCAGTACACAGATGGCGTTACCGAGGCAACAGACAGCGAAAATAAGCTTTACGGTATGGATAGACTTGAAAAGTGCTTAACCGGTGTTGGAGATAAATCTCCAGCTGAAATTATTATGGCTGTAAAAAATGATATAGACCTGTTTGTAGGCGATGCAGAGCAGTTTGACGACATAACTATGTTATGTGTGAATTTCAAATCATATGCATCAGCTAAAACAGAAAAGTTTATAAATATCTCTGCTGATATTGATAATCTGCCGGTCATCATAGAATTCGTGGATAGACTGCTTGATAAAAACGGCTGCATGGTAAATATTAAGTCGGAAATCAATGTGGCTGTGGACGAGATTGCTTCGAATATTGTGCATTATGCATACAAGGGCAGGGCCGGTGATCTTACGCTTATGGTGGATTTCGAAGATTGCGGCAGGAAAGCTATCATTACATTCAAAGACAGTGGTATGCGTTTTAACCCTTTGGAAAAAGATGATCCGGATGTTAACAAAAATGCCGAAGAAAGAAAAATAGGTGGTCTTGGAATTTATATAGTTAAAAAGCTTATGGATTCTGTATCTTATGAATATAGCAATGGCATGAATGTGCTGAGGCTTGAAAAGAAGATCAGAGATTAAGTGTTAGGTTCTTTTGAAACAATCCCCCAGTCGCCCTGCGGGCGACAGCCCCCTTTACACAAGGGGGGCCAAGGGGATTGTTTTTTACATTGTTGCGTGAGTGAATTACGGGCGGTATTTCATTTTCTTGAGCTTCGGATACACAGGAAGAGAATCTTTTTTAGGCGATTCCGGCTCTCCCTGGATAAGCGGCATTACGTATGTCAGGAATTCGTCCTTTACGCCGTCGCCTGTCTCATTTATCCATTCAAGAGGGAATTTCTTTTCTGTGTTTGCAACATCAGTCAAGTTGAAAAGCTTGATAGCGCAGATGTACTGCTCGTGTTCATAATGTCTTTCAAAGCCGACCATCATGTCTGTGATACCTGAAACTGCCAGATTAACAGCTGCCTCGCCGGCCATAATGGCTTCGTTTATATCAGTAGCCGATGCTAAGTGGGCACCGCATCTCTGAAGAAGAGAAAGCTCTATAGGACGTACCTTTGCATGTGTTCTGTCTGCAACCAAAACAGCAAGAAGTGATGCAAGGCCGCCAAGCTGCGCATGCCCGAAACCATCTGTTGCCGAGCGGCTGGCATTTGAAACAAACGAGCCGTCTTCGTATCTTAAACCTTCTGAAACAGCAACAAAGCAGAATTTCTTTTCTTTATAAATTTTTTCAACTTTATCAAGGAAATCATCCATATCAAAGCTTACTTCAGGAAGAAGAACCAGGTCAGGACCAAAGCCATAATGGCAGGCTATGGAAGCCGCTGCTGCAAGCCATCCGGCGTGGCGCCCCATGATTTCAACTATGCAGATTTCGCCTGTGTCGTAGGCATGCATGTCGTGATATATTTCCATGCAGGATGTCGCAATATATTTTGCTGCGCTTGCATATCCTGGGCAGTGGTCGGTTCCGAAAAGGTCGTTGTCTATTGTCTTTGGCACACCCATAACGCGGCATTCATAGCCAACAGACTGGAAATATTTGGAAATCTTGTTGCAGGTATCCATGGAATCGTTGCCGCCATTGTAGAAGAAATAGCGCACATCATATTTTTTGAAAATTTCATAGATGCGCTTGTAGTCGGAATCGTCTTTTTCGACCGGACGCATTTTGTATCTGCATGAACCTATGGCAGATGAAGGAGTGTATTTTAATTTTTCAAGTTCTTCAGGATCTTCTAAATCCATGTCGAAAAGTCTGTCATTTAATATGCCCATTATGCCGTGTTCTGCACCAAGCACCCGGGTGATCAAAGGACATTCAAGAGCTGTTTTAATGACGCCGTAAAGGCTGGAGTTGATAACGGATGTAGGGCCGCCTGACTGGGCCACAATTGCTGTTCCTTTTAATTCATTCATTGTAGTCACCTCATAAAAAAATTTAAGATAATAATAACATAGTTTGTTGAATTTTCAATCGCTTGTGCTATTATTGGTTTCAGTAAATAAGTTAAATGGAGGTAATAAAATATGGCATTGGTAACTAGTAAAGAAATGTTTGAAAAGGCCTATGACGGGGGTTATGCAATAGGCGCTTTTAATGTTAACAACATGGAAATTATCCAGGGCATCACAGAGGCCGCAAAGGAATTGAACGCTCCACTGATTCTTCAGGTTTCAAAGGGCGCAAGGGCTTATGCAAACCCTACATATCTTCTAAAGCTTGTAGAAGCTGCAGTAATCGAAACACAGCTTCCTATCTGTCTGCACCTTGACCACGGCGACAGCTTTGAAACCTGCAAGAGCTGTATAGACGGCGGTTTCACATCGGTTATGATAGACGCTTCATCAAAACCATTTTCTGAAAATATAGAGATAACAAAACAGGTTGTTGAATACGCTCATGATAAAGGCGTGGTTGTTGAAGCAGAGCTTGGCACATTAGCCGGAATCGAAGACGAAGTTAAAGTTAGCGCCGAGGATTCATCCTACACACACCCTGAAGAAGTAGAAGAATTTGTCTCAAAAACAGGGTGCGACTCCCTTGCTATTGCTATTGGTACAAGCCATGGCGCTTATAAGTTTAAACCTGGAACAAAGCCACAGCTTAGATTTGATGTTTTAGAGGAAGTTTCAAAACGTCTTCCGGGCTTTCCTATTGTTCTTCACGGCTCATCAAGTGTTCCACAGGAATTTGTTGAAAAGATTAATAAATATGGCGGAAATATGCCAGGCGCAATAGGCGTTCCTGAAGACCAGCTAAGGAAAGCTGCTTCCATGTCTGTGTGCAAGATTAATATAGACTCTGATTTAAGGCTTGCCATGACAGCAACAATCCGCGAATTCTTTGCAGAACATCCTGATAAATTCGACCCGCGTGAATATTTAAAGCCGGCACGTGCTGCCATCAAGGCTATGGTTGCCCACAAGATAACTGATGTATTAGGATGCGACGGAAAAGCTTGACATATGTACAAAATCACATTTATGCCCTCTGAAATATCAATCGATGTTCCAGAGGGCATCAGTATATTAGAAGCAGAGCGCCTGGCCGGAATTAATGCAGACTCCCCGTGCGGAGGCAAGGGCACCTGCGGAAAATGTGCTGTGGATATTCAAAAAAATAATTCTACGGAAACTCATCTTGCATGCAGTTACATTATTGACAGCGATTTAACTGTTTATTTAAAGCAGCCTGAAAAATCAGAAAACAAAATTCTGTCTTCTTTTGATTTTGAAAACCAGATGCTTAATCCTTTTGGAAAAGAGCAGTTTGAATCAGATGAAATTTCATTTGGGGCAGCCTTTGATATAGGCACCACTACTGTTGTATGTTATCTTCTGGATTTAAAAAACGAAAGAATTGCCGCATGCGAAAGCGATATGAATCCGCAGAGCAGCTTTGGCGCTGATGTTATTTCACGCTGCGAATATGCCTGCGCAGGAGGACTTTTTAAGCTTTCTGAGCTGATCAGAAATAAACTGAACGAGCTTGCAAAAAAGTGCCTGAAAAAAGCGGGAATTGATTCTTTTGAAACGCTTAAGCTTTTTTGCGTTGTCGGAAATACATGCATGCACCATCTTTATCTGGGCATCAATCCTGAATCCTTAACCCATATTCCTTTTACGCCTGTAAAAAAAGAAAAAATGATTCTTGATGCAAAAGATTATGGCTTCGACTGCGCTGAAGGCACTAAGCTTTTAATGCTTCCTAATATAGCAGGCTTTGTGGGAGCAGATACTGTTTCCTGCCTCGTTTCAACAGAATTTGACAGGCTTTCCGAAACAACATTGATGATTGATATAGGCACGAACGGAGAGATGGTGCTTGGAAATAAAGAAAGAATGATGTGCTGTTCTACTGCAGCGGGGCCTGCCTTTGAGGGCGCAAAAATTGAATGCGGCATGAGGGGAGCCGACGGGGCGGTCGACCATGTTTCGATTAAAGACGGAAAGCTTGATTTTCATGTAATAGGCGATGTAAAGGCAAAGGGAATATGTGGAAGCGGGCTGATAGACCTTGCTGCATGCGCACTTAAATTGGGCATAATCGATGAGACCGGTAAAATCTCGGAAAATAACGAAAATATTTTTATTCAGAAAAATACAAATAATAAATGCATTTTTATTTCAGAGGATGTATACTTGACACAAAAGGATATACGCGAGCTTCAGCTTGCAAAGGCCGCGATTTCTGCCGGAATAGAAATACTTGCCAAAAGCCTTTCTGTCAGAATATCAGATATAAGTTCTGTCCTTATTGCAGGCGCCTTTGGAAATTATATGAACCCTGAATCGGCTTTTGAAATCGGCCTTTTGCCAAAGGAATTTAATGGCAAGGTGCGCATGATAGGAAATGCCGCAGGCGCAGGAGCATGCATGGCACTTCTTAATAAAGATAATTTTGAATATGCAGGGCTTCTTTCGGAAAAGACAGAGTTTACAGAGCTGGCATCACATCCTGATTTTGAAGATATATTCGTTGACAATATGTATTTTTAAATTTGTTTTTAAAGGAATAGTCCTTTAATATAATTTTATTTTTACGGAGGTAAAAACTTATGTCAAAAATTGTAGAAATCGCTAATGCGGTTGAATGCGGAAAGTCGAAGATCGTTCCTGAACTTGTTAAACAAGCTTTGGAAGAGGGAATCGAACCAATTGAAATCCTTAACAAGGGCATGATTGATGCAATGGCAGTCATCGGCGAAAAATTCAAAAACAACGAAATTTTCGTTCCTGAAATGCTTGTTGCAGCACGCGCCATGAAGAAGGGTGTTGAAGTTGTAAAACCATACTTAAGTGATGGCAGCGCAGCTGTGAAGGGCAAACTGGTTATAGGTACAGTTCAGGGAGACCTTCATGACATCGGCAAAAACCTTGTTGCCATGATGATTGAATCAGCAGGCTTTGAAGTAGTAGACCTTGGTGTTGATGTTTCAAAGGATGCATTTGTTGAAGCTGCAAAGGACCCATCTGTTAAACTTGTAGGTCTTTCATCACTTCTTACCACAACCATGCCATCCATGAGAGAAACAGTGGAAGCATTAAATGCCCTTGAAGAAAGACCAAACTTCAAGATAATGGTTGGCGGCGCTCCTATTACAGCAGAATTTGCAAAAGAAATCGGAGCAGATATATATACAGAGGACGCAGCAAGCGCTGCAAGTGCAGCAAAAGCAGCTGTATGAAATGATTTAAATGGATTATCAGGAAACACTTGATTATATCCATGGGGTGGGCTTAAGGGGTTCCATACCGGGTCTTGAAAGAATATCGGCTCTTATGGAGCTCCTTGGAAATCCTCAGGATAATCTTAAATACATTCACATTGGTGGAACTAACGGGAAAGGCTCTGCATCGGCCTTTCTTTCTTACATTCTGGTTTCTGCAGGACTAAAGGTGGGGCTTTATACATCACCTTTTATTCATGTCTACAACGAAAGAATGCAGATAAATAATGTCAATATAGGAAATGAAGAGCTGGCTGAAATCGCTACATACGTAAGGTCATTTGCAGACACTCTTTCAGACCCCCCAACAGAGTTCGAAATCAACACGGCAATTGCTTTTGAATTTTTCAGCAGAAACAATTGTGACATCGTTGTTTTGGAAGTTGGCATGGGCGGCGAATTTGATGCAACCAATATCATAAAAAACTGTGAGGCAGCCGTTCTTATGTCCATAAGCCTGGATCATACAGAATATCTTGGCGACACAGTAGAAAAAATTGCTGCCACAAAATCGGGCATTATCAAAAAAGGCTGCCAGGTTGTGCTTTACAAACAGAACCCTTCTGTTATGGATGTTATCAAAAATAAATGCAGCCTGATGGGAGCTGAACTCAGCATTTCAGAGCCTGAAAATTTAACGGTCCTTGAAGTTAATGTGGACGGACAGACTATCGAATCAAAGGATTTTGGAAGGCTTAATATTAATCTTCCGGGTGCTTACCAGGTGCCTAATCTTGCTGTCGTTTTAAAGACTGTCCAGATGCTTAAAAAACTGGGATATGATATTTCTGATGATGCTGTAAGAAAAGGCCTTGAAAAAACCAGGTGGCCGGGCAGATTCGAACTTTTGGGTAAAGACCCCGTGTTTTTAGTGGACGGAGGGCACAACCCGGATGGCATAATAGCTACGGCTCAGAGTTTAAAAAATATTTTCAGAGACAAGAAAATCACATTTATTTTCGGCGTAATGGCAGATAAAAATTACAGGGAAATGCTTGAGGTTATACTTCCTATGTCCAGGTGCTTTTACTGCGTAGTGCCGGATAACAAAAGAGCACTGGATTCTCTATCCCTTGCTAAGGTCATAAATGATATGGGCGGCATGGCAATTCCATGCGATTCCATCGAAGGCGCCGTCTTAAAAGCCTGCACCGAAAGCTCACCGGATGATGTTATCTGCACTATTGGATCGCTTTATATGATAGGGGATATTAAAAATGCATATTTTAAAATAAAGCCGACATGTAATTTAAATTAATTGATTTTTAGATAACTTGTTTTCTTATCATATATAAACACCCCCTTATGGGGGTGTTTAAAAATTTCTGAAAATGGGATTGAAAAAATTTTAGTATGAGATTCCCTGCCAGAGCATAGCGTCTGCTACTTTTAAGAAGCCTGCAACATTTGCGCCAACAACTAAGTTGCCAGGTTTTCCTGCTTCTTTTGCAGCCGATTCGCATGAGTTGTAGATGTTGATCATGATGCTGTGAAGCTTTTCGTCAACTTCTTCTGCGCTCCAGTAGATACGCTCGGAGTTCTGTGTCATTTCAAGACCGCTTGTTGCTACGCCGCCGGCATTAGCTGCTTTTGCAGGTCCGAAAAGGATTTTTGCTTTCTGGAATGCTGCGATTGCCTGTGGAGTTGAAGGCATGTTAGCGCCTTCGCATACGCACTTAACGCCATTTGCAATAAGAGCCTTTGCGCTTTCTTCGTCGATTTCGTTCTGTGTTGCGCATGGAAGAGCGATGTCACATTTAACTGTCCAGATGCCCTTGCAGCCATCTGTGTATGTTGCGCCCTTGCGAAGCTTTGCATATTCTTTGATGCGGGCACGCTGCACAAGCTTGATTTCCTTGATTGTGGCAAGGTCAACACCTTCAGGGTCGAAGATATAGCCGTTTGAATCGCACATGGCAACAACCTTTGCGCCAAGCTGTGTTGCTTTTTCAGCTGCGAAGATAGCCACATTTCCTGAGCCTGATACAACAACTGTCTTTCCTTCGAAAGATGTCTTGTGTGCCTTTAACAATTCGTTTGTGAAATAGCAGAGACCATAGCCTGTAGCCTGTGTTCTTACTAATGAGCCGCCTGAGCCAACTTTCTTTCCTGTGAGAACGCCTGTGAATTCGTTTGCAAGGCGTTTGTACTGGCCGAATAAATAGCCAACTTCACGTGCGCCAACGCCGATATCACCTGCAGGAACGTCTGTGTCTGCGCCGATGTGACGGTAGAGCTCTGTCATGAAGCTCTGGCAGAAACGCATAACTTCGTTATCTGATTTTCCCTTAGGGTCGAAGTCCGAGCCGCCTTTGCCGCCGCCCATAGGAAGAGTGGTGAGGCTGTTTTTAAAAATCTGCTCGAAGCCTAAGAATTTCATTACTGAAAGGTTTACGCTTGGATGGAAACGAAGACCGCCCTTGTAAGGTCCGATTGCTGAGTTGAACTGAACACGGTAGCCTCTGTTAACCTGTACCTTGCCTGAATCATCTACCCATGGAACACGGAATAAGATAACTCTTTCCGGTTCTACGATTCTTTCCATAAGGCCTGCTTTTTCATATTCTGGATGTTTTTTAACAACCGGTTCAAGGCTTTCGAAAACCTCTTCTACTGCCTGAAGAAACTCTGGTTCATTCTTGCAGCGCTCCGACAAATCAGCATAAACTTTTTTTAAATATTTGTCCTTAAGTGCCATGATTACCTCCTTGTATTAACGCGTTAAAGCGTTGTAAATTTTCGTAATTATAAAACTTTATTTTATTGAATTCAAGTATATATTTTAGTATAATGTACGCTGAATTTTCGAAAGGAGAGGCGATATGTCTGATAAAAAAATGACAGTGATCGCCCTTGACTGCATGGGAGGCGATTTTGCTCCCGCAGAACAAGTGAAGGGTGCCTGCATGGCTGTTAATGCAGGCGAAAATATAAAGGTTATTTTATTCGGAGACGAAGCCTTAGTTAAGGCCGAACTTTCCAAATACACCTACGACAACAACAGAATAAGCATTGTCCCTTCCTTTAGCGTGATAGATAATTGTGAATCCCCTGCACAGGCAATACGGCAGAAAAAGGATTCTTCGATGGTGCTTGGCATGAAAGCAGTGCGCGACAAAGAAGCAGATGCTTTTGTTTCCTGCGGAAGCACGGGCGCCATGGTTGTGGGCGGCCAGACAATAATCGGAAGGGCATATGGCATTAAAAGGGCAGCATTGGCTTTTCTTGTTCCATCCCTAAAAAATCCTGTGTTGATCCTTGACTGCGGCGCAAATGCAGACACCAAGGCAGAAGCCTTGGTTCAGTTCGCGCTTATGGGTTCTGTTTACATGAAATCCTGCTTAGGGCTTGAAAATGCAAGGGTTGGCATACTAAACAACGGCGAGGAAGAGAGCAAGGGAAACGCTGTTGTTAAAGAGGCTTTTCCGCTTCTTAAAAATTGCAGAGGCATAAACTTTATCGGCAGCGTGGAAAGCCGCGGCATAACAGAAGGCCTTGCAGATGTATGTGTGTGCGAGGGCTTTGTGGGAAATGCAATCCTTAAAATGTATGAAGGCGTTGCCGGAACCATACTTACCGTTATGAAAGAGGCAATGACAAAAAATATAAAAACAAAGCTTGGCGCCTTTTTAATAAAAAATGATTTAAAAGATTCATTAAAGCAATTTTCAATAGAAGAGTATGGTGGGGCGCCTCTTTTAGGGCTTAAAAGCCTTGTGGTAAAACCACATGGAAGCTCTAAGGCAGTTGAAATTAAAAATGCCATTCTTCAGTGCGAAAAAGCAATAGAGACCGACATGGCCGCAAAAATAGAGGAAATACTTAAAGAAAACCCGGAGGTTTTAAATAATGGAATTTGAAAAACTTAAAGATATTATTGCCGGTGTGCTGGGCGTAGATGCCTCATCAATTACACCAGAAACAAAATTTCTTGATGATTTGGGAGCAGATTCCCTGGATATTTACCAGATCATTATGGAAATAGAAGAGAAATTCGAAATTTCAATTGAAGATGCACAGGCAGAAAAAATTGTTACAGTAGCAGATGCTGTTAACGAAATAAAAAATTCCTTAAGCTGATATATTATTATGGAAGATTTCTCAGAGTTTCAAAAAATAATAGGCTATCAGTTTAAAGACATTTGCAACCTGAAAACTGCGCTCACCCACAGCTCTTTTGTTAACGAATTAAAAGATGGCAAAGGTGACATCAGCGATAACGAACGCTACGAATTTTTTGGCGATGCCATCCTGGAATTTTTTGTAAGTGATTATCTTTTTAAGAAATATAAGAATTCCCAGGAAGGTGACCTTACAAAAATCCGTGCCTCCATGGTATGCGAACAGAGCCTTTTCTTATGCGCAAAGGAAATCAGGCTTGGAGAATTCCTTATTATGGGAAAAGGCGAAAATGCCTCGGGCGGAAGGGGCAGGGCTTCAATACTTTCCGATGCTTTCGAGGCGCTTACCGCCGCCATCTATATAGATTCAGGTGAGGCTGAGGTTAAGAAATTTCTTGAAGAGCATTTTTTAAAGGTTTTGGATAACAGGCAGCTTTTCTTTGATGCCAAAACAAAGCTTCAGGAGGTTATCCAAAAGAAAAACGATTCTGTCCTTGAATATGTGCTTGTGTCGGAAAGCGGGCCAAGCCACAACAAAACCTTTGTGATGACTGCTGTACTTAATGGCAAAGAAATAGGAAGAGGCACCGGCCGCTCCAAAAAGCTGGCGCAGCAGGATGCGGCAGTTAGTGCACTAAAATATTTAAAAGGTCCTGACAAAAATGAGTAAGAAAAAAACAATTATTTTTATTATTATATTCTTGCTGGTTCTGGCCGCCTTGGTGGCCGGTATTATTTTGACCGGGAATTCCGGAGGCGAGGAGGCCGACATCCAGACCACAATGAAGGATGCAGTTCTTCATGAAACCTACAAGGTAAATCTGTTTGGCATGGAAGTGAACCCAGGCCTGATTTCGGCATTTTGCGTAACAGGTGTGTTTCTTATTTTCTGTCTTATAGTCCGTATTTTTGTTATTCCAAGGTTCAAAAAAATCCCGGGGAAATTCCAGAGCTTCCTTGAGATGATGGTTGGGCTTTTCAGCAATATGGCCAAAACAAACAGCCCACACATGAATGGCTTTTTAGGCGGATATATTTTCACTGCCGGCGCATATATTTTTGTAAGCACATTATTCGAACTTATAGGTGTTCAGGTAATAAGCACATCCGGAAAATCACTAAGTCTTCCTGCGCCTTTATCAGACATTAATGGCGCAATAATGCTTGGCTGTCTTTCATATCTTATTATTCTTTCAGGCGGGATTGTCGCAAACGGCCTGAAAGGTGTCGGGAAAACCCTGAAGGATTTTTCGCTTCCTATTTCCATGAGCTTCCGTCTTTTCGGCGCGCTTTTGTCAGGCGCGCTTGTTACAGAGCTTGTTTACCACTTCAAACTTACAAGCTATGGCTTTCCTATCATAGTGGCGGTTTTGTTTACGCTGCTTCATGCTCTTATACAGGCGTATGTTCTTACCACGCTTACTTCCACCTTCTATGGTGAGGTTTCCGAAAAAAGTGTTAAAAAACCAAAGGCTGTAAAGGCCAAAGGCTGAAATAGATTTTACAAATTGGAGGAATTTTGTAATGAATAAAGGTATTAAAACATTAATTGCCGCACTTGCACTCGTGATTGTTCTGATGACAATTGCTATTCCTGTACTTGCTTCAGCAGGTAATGATGACCAGACTGCGCAGACAGAGGCTGTTGTATCTGAAGAAGAAGCAGCAATATCAACTGTCGAGGACAATTCGCTTAAAAGCAGCAAAGCTATTGCGGCAGCCATTGTTGTTGGCATTGCTGCTGTTGCAGGCGCATTCGGCATGGCAATTGCCATAGGAAAAGCAGTGGATGGCACCGCAAGGCAGCCTGAGGCAAGCGGAAAAATCCAGACCATGCTTATGCTTGGACTTGTATTTATCGAAACTGCCATTATTTATGCACTTATTGTAGCTATTCTTATTATCTTTGTTTTGTAAATCAGAGGGGTTAAATCAAAATGTCATCAATTCCACTTAATATTGACTGGCAACAGATACTTCTGCATTTATTTAACTTTGTTATTCTGTTTGCAATACTTTATCTTTTGCTTTATAAGCCGGTAAAGAAATTTATGGATAACCGTGAAAAGGCTTATAAAGATTCTGATGATGCTGCAAACAAAAGACTTTCGGATGCAGAAGAATTAAAAGCAGAATATGCTAAAAAGCTTGAGGAGGCAGAAGCTGAAATCAGGGCTTTAAAATCTGATGCCGCAAAAGAAATAGAAGCAAAAACAGAAAAAGAACTTTCCGATGTCGGAGTAAAGGCAGAGGAAATATTAACAAAAGCAAGGCTTAAGGCTGAGGCTGACAGAGACAGGATAATAAGCGAAGCCGGAAGCAAAATTACCGAGATTGCCGGCAAGGCCGCAGAGAAGCTTGTTTTTGACAACCCATCCGAAGCCTATGACAGTTTTTTAGAATCATACAAAGGAAACAGTGATGATAAATAATGATAATGCGCTGATTTTTTCATCCCTTGAACCAAGCGAGAGACAGTATGAAAAATTCAGGGCATTTTTGAGAGAAAAATATAATAAAGAAATAGATGTTGCCTGGATTTTCACGGAAGAACTTAACAAAGGCTTTCGCCTTCAGGTGGAAAACGATGTTTATGACTGGAGCCCGGAAGGAAGGCTTTCCCAATTTAAGGAGGCATTATCTTCTGTATCGCTTTCAGATGGAAATATCATAACCCTCCTTAAGGAAAAGCTGGATGAGTTCAGCTTAAAGGCTCTTCCTTTGGAACTTGGAATCGTGAAAAGTGTAGGCGATGGTATTGCAAAGGTATCGGGCCTTGAAGGCGCCACCTATGGCGAAATTCTTTTATTCGAAAATGGCATAAAAGGGATGGTGCTTAGCCTTACAGAAGGCTATGCCGGGTGTGTGCTTTTTGATGATGATGAAGAAATCAAATCCGGAAGTAAGGTAAGAAGGACAGGAAAAACAGCAGGCATTCCTGTTGGTGACGCATTCCTTGGAAGAGTTGTAAATTCACTTGGAACACCAATAGACGGAAAGGGTGAAATAAATCCATCTGGCTACAGGCTTATTGAAAACCCTGCGCCTTCTATTGTGGACAGAGCACCAGTAAACACTCCGCTTGAGACAGGAATATTGTCGATTGATTCTATGTTTCCTATTGGACGCGGCCAAAGGGAGCTTATCATTGGCGACCGCCAGACCGGAAAAACAGCAATTGCCATAGATACCATAATCAACCAGAAGGGCAAAAACTGCATCTGCATTTATGTCGCAATCGGCCAGAAGGCATCAAGTGTGGCAAGGATTGTATCTGTCTTAGAAGAACATGATGCCCTCGAGTACAGCGTTATTGTGGCTGCAAATGCATCTGATTCGGACCCGTTGTTATACATAGCTCCATATGCAGGATGCGCCATTGGCGAATATTTTATGGAACAGGGAAAGGATGTTTTGATTGTTTATGATGACCTTTCAAAGCATGCCGTAAGCTATAGAACCTTAAGCCTTCTTTTGGACAGGGCACCCGGCCGCGAAGCCTACCCAGGCGATGTATTTTATCTTCATTCGAGGCTTCTTGAAAGAAGCGCAAAATTAAATTCAAACAAAGGCGGCGGAAGTATTACTGCGCTTCCTATTGTGGAAACACAGGCGGGAGACGTTTCGGCATATATTCCTACAAACATTATTTCAATTACAGACGGACAGATTTTCCTGGAAAGCGATCTGTTTTTTGCAGGGCAGAGGCCAGCAGTCAACGTTGGTCTTTCGGTTTCACGTGTAGGCGGGGACGCACAGACAAAGGCCATGAAAAAAGCTGTAGGCACCTTAAGGCTGGAACTTGCCCAATACAGGGAAATGGAAGTGTTCACACAGTTTGCGAGCGACCTTGATGATGCCACCAGAAGTCAGCTTAATTTTGGCCAGAGCCTTATGAGGATGCTGCGCCAGGACCAGCTTAAGCCTTATTCTCTTCCGGAGCAGGTGTGCATTCTTCTTGCCGGTTTAAATCATGTTTATGATGAAATTCCGGATGATGAAATCAATGATTTCATTCAGAAACTTATAGAACATCTCAGGCTCAGCATTTCCGACGTATTTATGGAAATATTATCTACAGGGCTGCTTAGTGATGAAAATAAAGAAAAAATTATTTCTGAATCCAAAAAAGCAGGGCTTGAATATATTGAAAAAAAGGGCACATTAGTTGGCTAATGCAAAATTTATTTCCAACAGAATAAAAAGCGTAAGGGATACAAGGAAAATCACAAATGCGATGTATCTTATTTCTTCTACAAAAATGCGCAAATCCAAAAAAAGCCTCGAGGATACAAGCCCTTATTTTAATGCCCTTAGCAAGGAAATAAGAAGAATAATCAAAAAAGTAAATAATGTGGACAGCCCTTATCTTTTCCCGGAAGGAAAGGACGATTCCGATTTTGAAGAAGGCCCGTTTGGCTACCTTATATTAACCGCAGACAAGGGACTGGCCGGTTCATTCAATCAGAATATTATAAAAGAAGCAGAAAAACAGATTGCCGCGCATAAAAATAACAAAATATTTGTTGCAGGAGAATTCGGCCGGCATTATTTCCAGTCTCATGGAAAAAATATTGAAAACGAATTTGTTTTTGCCGCAGACGAACCTACACTTGATGAAGCACGCACAATCATAAGCTTTATACTGGATTATTTTGATAAAGGGGATATAACAAAGCTTTTTTTAATTTATACAGAATACAAAAACGGGCTTGAAAGCAAAGTGATCACCAAAAGGCTTCTTCCTTTTCACAGAAATTTGTTTATTTCTGATGATAATGAAGATGAGGAAAGCATGAAAAAATTCGAATTTGTGCCTTCGGCTTCTGATGTGCTGAACCATATAATCCCGGATTACTGCATGGGATATATTTATTCGGCTCTGGTAGATTCCTTCTGCGCCGAGCAGAATGCCCGCATGATGGCCATGGATTCGGCAAATCAGAACGCAGACAAGCTGCTTGATAAGCTTACACTTGAATATAACCATATCAGACAGAGCACAATAACAAGAGAAATAACCGAGATTTCCTCGGGCGCAAAGGGCTTGGCTTTAAGCACTTCAAAAGGACAGGTAAAGTAAAATGACAGGTAAAATAACAGAGGTTTCCGGTTCGGTTGTTGAAGTCGAATTTCCGGAAGGAAATCTGCCTAAAATTAAAGAAGAACTGCTTGTTATGGTAGGCGGAATTGAAAAGGCTATGGAAGTAATTACCCATGCTGATGAAAGACATGTCCGCTGCATCCTGATGGCCGAAGGTGAAGGCTTAGGACGCGGCATGGAGGTTGAAAGCACCGGCCATGGAATAATGGTGCCGGTCGGAGAAGCCACCTTAGGAAGAATGTTTAATGTCTTAGGTAAGCCCATAGATGGTGAAGGCGATGTTGATTCGTCTGCAGAAAAATGGCCTATACACAGAAAAGCCCCATCATTCGAAGAACTTCTTCCTTCGGTTCAGATACTTGAAACAGGCATAAAGGTAATAGACCTTCTTGAGCCGTATACAAAAGGCGGAAAGGTCGGTCTTTTCGGAGGCGCAGGTGTAGGAAAGACTGTTTTAATCCAGGAACTTATCCATAACATTGCCATGGAACACGGTGGCTATTCTATTTTTGCCGGTGTTGGTGAAAGATCAAGAGAGGGAAATGACCTCTGGAATGAAATGAAAGAGAGCGGCGTTTTTGACAAGACGGCTCTTGTTTTTGGACAGATGAATGAGGCGCCCGGCGTAAGGATGAGGGTTGGCCTTACGGGCCTTACAATGGCAGAATATTTCAGGGACAGGGAACACAAAGATATTCTTTTATTTATAGATAACATTTTCCGATTTGTTCAGGCGGGCTCTGAGGTCTCAACACTTCTGGGAAGAATGCCTTCGGCTGTTGGCTATCAGCCAACGCTTGCATCTGAAATGGGTGCACTTCAGGAAAGAATAACTTCCACAAAATCGGGTTCAATCACATCAGTACAGGCAGTTTATGTGCCTGCCGACGACCTTACAGACCCTGCACCTGCAACCACGTTCTCGCACCTTGACGCAACAACGGTTCTTTCAAGGTCGATTGCAGAGCAGGGAATTTACCCTGCAGTTGACCCGCTAAAATCCACATCAACAATCCTCGAAGAATCAGTTGTTGGAAAGGGTCATTATTACACTGCCAGAAGGGTTCAGGAAATTCTTCAGAAATATTCAGAGCTTCAGGATATCATTGCAATCTTAGGCATGGACGAATTAAGCGAGGAAGACAAGCTTACTGTTTCAAGGGCCAGAAAAATCCAGAGATTCTTATCTCAGCCATTCCATGTGGCGGAAAAATTTACCGGTGTTAAGGGTATTTACGTTCCTCTTGAAGCCACTATATCAGGCTTTAAGGATATTGTGGACGGAAACATGGATGAATATCCGGAAAGCGCATTTTATAATGTAGGGACAATAGATGATGTTAAGGTAAAGGCAGATGCTTTAAGAAAGCATGAAAAAGAGGACGCCTGAAAATGAACGATTTTAATTTTAGCTTTTTATGCGCCGACAGGCCTGTGTTTAAAGGAAAAATAAGTTCATTAGTTGTGCCATTGGATGATGGCCTTTATGGGATAATGGCCGGTCACTCTAATATGATAGGTGCTATAGTTGCAGGGAGCCTTAAATTCACTGCGAATGAAAAAACAGAAATTTATGCAGTTTCTGAAGGCCTTGTGAAGGTAGAGGATGGAAATGTGCTTGTTCTTGCTGACGCTGCTGAAAGACCTGAAGAAATTGACGAGGCAAGAGCCAGAAGAACAATGGAAAAAGCAAGTCTGGACATGAAAAAGAAACAAGGACAAAGAGAATATATGCAGGCCCAGGCGGAGCTTTCCAGGGCCATGAACAGATTAAAAATAAAAAACAGAGGATGATTTATGTATTTAAAAAGTATTGAGGTACAGGGCTTTAAGAGCTTTGCAAATAAAATAGTTTTTGAATTCCCATCGGGAATCACAGGCATAGTAGGGCCAAATGGTTCCGGCAAAAGTAATGTTGCCGATGCTGTGCGCTGGGTGCTTGGTGAACAGAAAATAAAGCAGCTCCGCGGCAATAAAATGGAGGACGTTATATTTGCAGGCACTGCCCAAAGAAAGCCTTTAAGTTATGCCTTTGTTGCAATCACGCTTGATAATTCGGACCATAAATTAAAAATTGATTTTGATGAAGTAATCGTTTCAAGACGTGTGTACAGGTCAGGCGAAAGCGAATATATGATAAATGGTTCTGTGTGCAGGCTGAGGGACGTGCAGGAGCTCTTTTATGATACGGGCATTGGAAAAGAAGGATATTCGATTATCGGTCAGGGCCAGATAGATAAAATTCTGCAGGGAAAACCGGAGGAAAGACGTGAGCTTTTTGACGAAGCCGCAGGTATTGTTAAATACAAAAAAAGAAAAAATATCGCTATGCGTAAGCTTGAAAGCGAAAGGCTTAATCTTTCAAGGGTAAGCGATATTTTATCCGAGCTAAAACGCCAGGTAGGCCCTCTTGAAAGGCAGAGCATTGCGGCTGAAAAGTTTGTTGTTTTTAAAAACGACCTCAAAAAATATGACATAAATCTTTTCCTTTTGGAAAACGGCGACATCAAGGAAAAAATAAAGGAATATGATGAAAAAGAAAAATCGACTAGGGAAGAGCTTTCAGAAAGCAGAACGCTTCTTGAAAATACAAAGGAAGAATATGAAAAAATAAGCGTCGCCATTCAGGAGCTTGAAGAAAAAATAAGTGCTGTTAAGGACCGGATTTCCCAGTGCGATATTTTAAAAGAAAGCTTTGCCGGCCAGATAAATGTTTTGAACGAACAGATTAACTCTGCAAACGAAGCCGAAAAGACTTTTAACGAACGTATTACGGACCTTAATGCCCAGCTTAAATCTGCTGAGGAAGAAAAAGACAGGCTTTCAAAGGAAAGGGATGAAAACCAGAAAGCTTTGCTTTACGCTGTAAACAAAAAAAACAGCCAGGACAGTTATGTGCTGGATATCCAGAATAAAAACGAAGAAATCAGGCAGTCAATTGAAAAGAAAAAAGAAGAGCTTGTGGAGCTTGTAAAGAAAAATGGCGAGATAAATGCCAGAAAAGAAAGGCTTCTGGCTCTTTCAGAACAGATGTCAAAAAGAAAAGAAGAACTTTCTTTAAGCCTTGAAAAATATTCTTCAGACAAACAGGACCAGGAAAACAAGGTTAAAGACCTTGAAAAGGAATTTGAAGAAGCAAGCCATACTGTTAATTCACACAAAGAACAGATAGATTCAAAGGATGCGGCTTTAAAAAATGCGATTAATGACATCAAGGTTCTTAGTCTTGAATATGACCAGGCCAGGGAAAAGCTTATCAAAGACGAGGCAGCACTTGAATCCTTAAGAAATATTACAGAAAGATACGAAGGCTACGGAAATACAATCAAGGAAATCATGAAGCTGAAGGAAAATAATTCCGGCATTCATGGCGTGGTTGCTGATATTATCCGTACAGAGAAAAAATATGAGGTTGCAATAGAAACTGCGCTGGGTGGAAATATCCAGAATGTTGTAACAGATACAGAAAATACCGCAAAGGAAGTTATAGAATATTTAAAGAAAAACAAGCTTGGGCGCGCAACCTTTTTGCCTTTAAAAGCAGTTACAGGCCGTGGGGAATTTAAAAATACCGATGTTTTGTCAGAGGATGGAATACTTGGCCTTGCAAGCTCGCTTGTGGAGGTGGATGAAAAATATAAGGGAGTTGCAAATTATCTTCTGGGAAAAATTGTCGTTGCGGAAAATATAGACAAAGCTCTTGTTATTGCCAGAAAATATAATTATTCACTTATTATTGTTACTTTGGAAGGCGAACTTTTAAACCGTGGCGGCAGCCTTTCCGGCGGCGCATATAAGAATAAGAGCAACCTTCTTGGACGCCGCCGTGAAATCCAGGAATATGAAGATTCGATAAAAGCCCTTAAGGAAAAGCTTGAAAATAACAAGAAAAAAATCGCTGAAGCGGAAGGAATAAGAGATGATGCAGCTTCAGAACTTTCCGAGCTTAAGGCAGCGCTTCAGGAGCATATAATTTTCCTTAATACAATTAAGGTAAACCTGAATTCGGCAAAGGAAAAGCAGTCTGAAATTTCAGGATACTATGATTCTTTTGATAAAGAGAGCAAATCTATTGATGAACAAAAAGGGAATATTTCATCCGAAAATGTTTCGCTTGATGATGAGCTGAAATCAAATGCGGAAAAAGACGAAAACACAAAGAAAGAGATAATTGCCCTTGAAGATGAGCTTTCGGATATGAAGGCAAAGGAAGCCGAAGAGCTTTTAAAGGCCCAGACACTTATTGTGGAGCATTCGCGCCTCAACGAGCAGAACAGCTTCCTGGTTAATTCGCTTATCCGTGCTGAAAATCTGGCTGAAAAGCTTTCGTCTGATATCAGCAGCCTGATAAAAAATAATGAAAATTCGGCAAAGAATATTCTTGAAAAGCAGGAAAGCATAAAGGACATTGAAAGAGCTCTTGAGGAATGTTCGGCTGAACAAAGCGCGCTTAATGATGAAAGACAAAAGCTTGAAGGTGAAAAGGCCGAAAGAACGAGCTCTCACAGAGATTTCATCAACAGGCGTGATGAGTATGCGGAAAAGGTTTCAAATCTTGATAAAGAAGCCTTCAGGCTTGCGTCTTTAAAAGAAAAGCTTGAAGAGCGTTTCGAAAATAAAGCTAATTACATCTGGGATGAATACCAGATGACCTATAACAGCGCTTTGTCATTAAGAGATGAAGAACTTATCGATGCTAAGGAAATGCGCGAGAAGATTGCGGAGCTTAAAACAAGTATAAGAGGCCTTGGAAATATAAATGTGGGGGCTATCGAGGAATATAAAGAAGTTAAGGAACGCTATGACTTTTATTCCGGACAGCACGCAGATCTTTTAAAGGCCGAGGCAGACCTTCTTAAGATTATCAAAGACCTTGATAAGGAGATGCGCAAGCAATTTAATGAAGAATTCAAAAAAATCAAAGCAGAATTTTCCAAGGTGTTTAAGGAAATGTTCGGCGGCGGAAACGGCACAATAGAGCTTGAAGAAGACGTGGATGTGCTTGATGCAGGAATAAGTATTATTGCGCAGCCGCCTGGAAAGAAGCTCCAGAACATGATGCAGCTTTCAGGTGGGGAAAAGGCACTTACGGCAATTGCTGTTTTGTTTGCAATCCAGAATTTAAAACCATCTCCATTCTGTATACTGGATGAGATAGAGGCCGCACTGGACGATTCCAACATAGAGCGTTTTGCGGAATATCTGCACAGGCTGTCAAGCGATATACAGTTTATAGTTATCACCCACAGGAAAGGCACCATGGAAGCAGCCGACAGGCTTTATGGCATAACGATGCAGGAGCGCGGCGTATCCACACTTATATCTGTGAATTTGGCAGATATTGTGGACGAGCCAGCCGGATGATGTTTTTGATTTGACAATCCCCCAGTCACGCTGACGCGTGACAGCCCCCTTTGCACAAGGGGGGCCAAGGTGTGCCAGAGAATAAGAATATATCATGAATAAAAAAGACGAGCAGGAAGCAAAGAAAATATTAAAGCTAACGGCCGAACGTGACCGCCTTAAAGGTCTTATGGTCTTTGAGGAGCAATATAAAAATTATGGCCTTGTATGCGGCATAGACGAAGCCGGCAGGGGACCTTTTGCAGGGCCTGTTGTGGCAGGGGCTGTTGTTCTTGACCTGGATAATCCTGAACATGAAATTCTTTATCTTAATGATTCTAAAAAGCTTTCCGAAAAAAAACGCGAAAGCATTTATAAAGAAATAATAAAAAACTCTGTTGCAGTAGGCATCGGGTATTCCGGCGCAAAAATTATAGACGAAATAAACATTCTGCAGGCAACATACCGCGCCATGAGAATGGCAATAAATAATCTCAGGAATGTGAATTGCATTTATTCAGGCGATATGGAAATCCACGACCTCGTAAAGGCGCTTGTAAATCTGGAATTAAAATCAAATGAAAATCCCGAGAAAATCATCCCTGGTTTTATTCTTGCGGATGCCGTGAAGATTCCGGAAATAAATATCCCGCAGATGGGCATAGTAAAAGGGGATGCAAAAAGTGTTTCCATTGCAGCCGGGTCCATTATCGCAAAAGTTACCAGGGATCATATCATGTATGAATATGACAAACTCCATCCTGAATATGGCTTTGCCTCACACAAGGGATATGGCACAAAAGCGCACATAGAGGCCATAAAAGAACATGGCATGCTTGATATCCACAGGAGATCTTTTATACATTTTTAGCATAAATTGCGGTACTAATATATTAGGCTTTACAATGTATCGGGGCTTTCAGACGGGAATATGGGTGTAGAAAATGAATAAGACCAGGAATTTTTTTAAAAATTATAAAAAAATAATCATCAGTGTGTTGATAGCACTTGTGCTTATCATGGCTGTGGTATCAATTGTCCAGATTCTAACCTCTATAAACAGTATTGAGCAAACCAACAAAGCTCAAATGCTTGAAATAGCCGAAGCAAATGACTGGTTGGACAAGTATTACGATGCAATTTTTGATGAACTCTATGGATTCTGCGATTTCTGCACTGAAAAGCTTGCAAAGCTTATAAGTCTTGAGCCTTCTGATGTAAAAAATACGGACCTTCTTGATTCTTATTCTGAAAGTGATATGGCTTGTTTCATGATCACAGATGAAGACCGAAATATAATTTATTCCAATGGCTGTGAAGCCACAGACATGAAGGAAGAAAAATATGATTCGCTTTTCAGCGGGGACGAGCTGGAAGGCAACAGACTAGAGGTTGAAGAGGAAGGCACTATTTTCTTCAGCTATAAGGCCGGAAACTATTATGTGATTGGAGCTGTTTACAGATTTGATGCTTCCGAGTTTGCATATAATGATAGAGAATACTGGGAAAATGTTTTTGCAGACATTTGGATAGAAGATGGCAGCTTCGTCGCAGTTGTGGACAGGGCAAGCAATAAAATAATCTATTGCGAAAGGCAGGAGCTTGAGGGATGCCCGGTCGATTTGGACACGATAAATTCTTCACTTATTTCCGAAATAGGAAATCTAAAGGTGTGCGGAAAGGCATATTATATCAACAATGATGACCTGGCATTTCTGATACTTAATTCATTTTCGGAAATAGTCGGCGACAGCATTAATAATGTCCTTATTGAGGAAGCTCTGTTCCTTATTGTATCAATCATTCTGATCTGTTTCATAGTTTTCTTAAGAGACGACGAGCTCGACCCGGGACAGGAAATAAGCAGGGTGGGGAAATTTTTCCTGAAAACCCAGCTTAAGAGATTTGGCGCATTGTCTACATGCCTGGGATTGCTTGTTGTTTTTATTGTGATAATAGCAATCAGCATGAACAGCCTTATATCTTCACAGTCAATCCTGAGCGAAAAATCCGAGAATGTTGTGGATACAATAGAGGGATACTACAGTGACACAACAGCAATGGAGGCGCTGGAAGATAATGAGCAGTTCTGGTGCGCTGATATTGTGAGTAAATTTTTGGATGAACATGAAGAATATGTCAATAAAAGCGGATTGACCATGCTCTCTGATTGCCTGAAACTGCGTGGTATAACAATATTTGACGAGAACGGACTGACTGAGGCAACAAGTACTGCTTTAGATCATCTGGACATATTGGCTGATGAGGAAAGCACTATCTATGCCCTAAGATATGTCTTGATGGGAAAGGAACAGCTGAAGGTTGAAGCCGATCCGAACTTTATGGAAGAATCAGAAATAATGTATGCAGTGCCGCATAGAAATGCAGAGGGAATTGCTGACGGGATTGCAGCCATAATTCCTTCGGAATATTACGAAACCGGTGAAGATTTGAGCGATTATCTGTACAGCGGAAGGACAGAATCCGGGATACAGATAGTGGTTGCTGATAAAGAAGGAACAATTCTGCTGGCTTCTGATGATGATAAAACCGGGGAATCGGTAGGTGCAATGGGCATATCACAGGATTGCCTGGTTGATGACTATTTCGGAAGGATTGAAAGCAACGGAAAGTACTATGCTTTCTTTGTGAACAAGATATCTGTTGATGATGCCTATGTGATTCTTTTGGCTCCTTTCCAGTGGATCACGACCACATCAATAAGGCGCGCCATCATTGTACTGATACTGTACATTCTTCTTGTACTTTGGATGATTTATGATGGCCTTGGCAGCAAGTATCACTTTAGCAAGAGGGAAAGTAAGATTAAGGATGCCGATGATTGGGAAAATACCCGCGTCGGTTGGGAATACTACGATGCTAATAAGAAGCTTGGCACCGTATTTAAGATCTGTATATACCTGTTCAGTATTTATCTCATCATATTAAAACTGTTTTATGCCAAAGGGGCAGAAGACGGGCTTGGACTTTCGTATATTGTTTCGGGAGAATGGCCGAAAACTTTTAATTTGTTTTCAATTATAGGTAACATTTGCCTTGTATGTGTGACTGTTTCTGGCATAAGCTGGGTGAAGGCCCTGCTGCATGTTGTTTCAAAAACCTCTGGACAAGGAGGCGAGACCGCCTGCAGACTGATTGCCAGCATTGTCAAATATGCCGGGGCAATCTTGTGCTTCTACGTTTGCGCAACGAATTTTGGCATTAATGCCGGTGCAGCACTGGCATCTATTGGTATTGTTGGCTTTGGACTGACTTTTGGCGCGCAGGACATCATCAAGGATGTCATCGCAGGTGTTTTTATCCTGTTCGAGGGCAATTACAAGGTTGGAGACATGCTGTTGATTGGCAGTGACTGGTACTGGGTAAAATCCATAGGAGTGCGTACTACACAGGTTGAGGCCTGGGGCAGTATCAAAATTATCAACAATTCCCAAATGGCCGGTGTGGTAAACATCCAAAACAGTACTGCCTGCGTTAACTGTGACATCTGTATAGCCAACGAATACGATATTGAAGAGGTCGAAAAAATTCTGGATAAGGAGCTCCCTGGATTAAAAGGAAAGCTTTCAGCCGAAGTTTCAACACCGGTTTATAAGGGCGTGCAGGGTTACAACGGAAATGGCACACTTATAAGAATCAGGAGCTACTGTCCACCATTGTATCAGGGCTGGGTAGGAAGAACATTGAACAGAGAAGTAAAGCTTATTCTTGAGAAAAATAACATCAAGGTGCCTGCCGATTCATTAAATATCCACGTTTCCGAGATGAGTAAAGAAGAAATAATAAGTGATGTTAAATGCGGGCGGTAATTGATGAATAAAAGAGAACTTGGCGGGAGATATGAAACTCTGGCCTGTGAAAAATTGGAAGAAGACGGCATAAATATCCTGGCAAGAAATTATAGGGTTAAAATCGGCGAGATAGATATTATAGGCATAGATGTTGATACGCTGGTTTTTGTGGAAGTTAAATACAGGAAAAATACTGACTATGGCGGCGCTGAATATGCTATTCCTTTATCAAAACAAAAAACAATCAGGCGGGTTGCAGAGTGGTTTATGAAAGAACGCGGCTATAAGATGAGCACCTATTGCCGTTTTGATGCCGTTCTGATAGATGGCGATTATGTACAGCACATAAAAAACGCCTGGTAAAAAAATGATTCATAAAATGCTGATTCATAAAATTTGCCGGATGAAAATTTTTGAGTTGACAGAAATTGCAATTCGTGCGTATAATACAAAAGCGCGTAAGCGGTAAAAATCCAACATTGGAGGGAGGTAAGTTTCAAGCTTATGTCAAACGTAATAGTTAAAGACGGCGAATCCATCGACAGCGCTCTTAGACGTTTCAAGAGAAATTGTGCTAAAGCAGGCATTCAGCAGGAGATTCGTAAACGTGAGCATTACGAGAAGCCAAGCGTTCGCAGAAAGAAAAAAAGCGAAGCAGCTCGTAAACGCAAATATAACTAATAATAAAGAAACCATCCGTGTCAAGCGGGTGGTTTTTTGTGTGTTTTTGGAAAATCCCAGTAACATTTTAAAGGAGCAGCAAATGAAAATCATCTCTTTGGTTGAAAATACAACAAAAAAAGATTTTAAGACGGCGCACGGGCTGTCTTTATATATCGAAACAGGTCTGCATAAGATTCTTTTTGATGTGGGGCCGGATGAGACATTGTTTGAAAACGCAGAGAAGCTCAAGGTGAATCTTAAGGATGTTGATACTGTGATAATTTCGCACGGGCATTATGACCACGGAGGTGCTCTTGAAAAATTCCTGAAAGTAAATTCAAAAGCAAAAATCTGGGCACAAAAGGATGCTTTTTATAAAAAACATTTTTCCGGAAATCGTGAGAAGGATATAGGGCTGAAAGAAGAGCTTGCCGAAAGCCCGCGCTTTATGCTTTTGGAGGGTGGCGTGAGGATAGATGATGAGCTTGAGATTTTCACAATAAATGATTCATCAAAATGTCATTCGGAGGCCAACGACTGCCTATATGAAGAGGATAAACAAGATAAATTCAGCCACGAGCAATATCTTTTGATTCATGGGGAAAGGCCTGTGCTTGTTTTAGGATGCGGACATAAGGGAATAGTAAATATTATGGATGCGGCACAAAAATATAAGCCGGCTTATTGTGTGGGAGGTTACCATCTTTTTAACCCTAATACTAATGTCACGATTCCTGATAACGTGCTTGAGGAAATCGCTCAGAATATGAAAGGCATTGAGGACATACAGTATTACACCTGTCACTGCACAGGAACAAAGGCCTATGCATATCTTAAAGAAAGGCTAGATAATATAAATTATCTGGCCTGCGGCGATGAGCTTATGATATAAGTGCTATTATGCCTTGGACATATATATCCCTACCCAAAAGGCCGTGGGTGAGTTTATTTAATAAATTGTTGCTTTATTATAATATGAATATAAACTTGCAGGAGTATTAGAAAGGGATTATTATTGCAATAACTATAAAATTTTATGTAAATAAGTGGGATGCGAAATAAGATAGGATATATGTTAGTTTTTCTTTGCTTGTTAAAACGAAACTTTCCATTATAAATGATTTTTATATTAATTTGATTTACAGGAGAAAAATTTTGAGCGAAATAGAAACAATCTGCGAGCTTAGTGCGGAAGAGATAAAAGAGGTTTTCGGACAGCTTGATGAAAACATAAAGAAAATAGAAAAATCACTTCATGTGTCTGTTGTATCACGTGACACCGGCATAAAGATTATAGGTGTGCCAGAGCAGGTCAAGAAAGCGAAAAAAATCATAGAGGATTTGGCCCATGTGGTAAGAAAAGGCGATTCAATCCAGGAGCAGAATGTGGATTATGCTATATCTCTTGCAAAAGCAGGAGAAGAGCATGGCGTGAGCGAATTGAGCGATGAGATAATCTGCCGCACTGTTAACGGAAAGCCGATAAAGCCAAAGACCTACAACCAGAAAAAATATGTAGAGGCCATCAGGGACAATATGATTGTTTTTGGCCTGGGCCCTGCAGGAACAGGAAAAACATATCTTGCCATGGCCATGGCAATTGACGCTTTTAAAAAGGGCGATGTCACAAGAATAATCCTTACAAGGCCTGCCATAGAAGCAGGGGAGAGCTTGGGCTTTCTTCCGGGAGATCTGCAGCAGAAGGTGGACCCGTATTTAAGGCCTTTGTATGACGCAATATATCAGATTATGGGCGCAGAAAGCTATGCGGCAAATACAGAAAAAGGACTTATAGAGGTTGCACCGCTGGCATATATGAGGGGCCGCACTTTGGACAATGCTTTTATCATCCTTGACGAGGCGCAGAACACAACGCCAGCCCAGATGAAAATGTTTTTAACACGAATCGGCTTCGGCTCTAAGGTTGTGGTTACAGGAGACCGCACACAAAAAGACCTTCCATCAGGCCAGACATCCGGTCTTGATGTGGCAATTAAGGTCCTTCAGGGCATAGATGAAGATATATCAATGATCACACTTAACAGCCAGGACGTTGTGCGTCACCCGGTTGTGCAGAAGATTGTTCAGGCATATGAAGAATACGAAAAAAAATATTCTAATGATTCTGCTTTTAAAAAAAGAAATTCCAACACATAACAACTTAAAGCAGCTAAATAAATATATCTACATACACTAAAAAAATCAGAATTAAAAGGGACAGCTTATGGAACTATTTATCGAGAAAAAAACAAAGACATCATTTGACTTTCAATATGGCGTTGCCGCTAAAAAGGCAGTGTCGCTTGTTTTCGAAAATAAGTCACTTCCGGATGAACTGGAGGTTAACATAATAATTGTTGACCCTGAGGAAATAAAAGAAATAAACAAGGAAAACAGAAACATAGACAAAGTAACGGATGTGCTTTCTTTCCCATATTTTGAATATGAAGAGCCTGGCATTTTTGATGAAGAACTTTTAGAGCCAGGGGAAAATATATTAGGCGACATAATAATATGCGGAGAAAAAATAAAAAGCCAGGCTGAAGAATTCGGCCACAGCCAGAAAAGGGAATTTTGTTTTCTGCTTGTGCACAGCATGCTTCACCTTTTAGGATACGACCATATAGAGCCTGAAGATGCAAAGATAATGGAAGCAGAGCAGAAAAGGCTGATGGAGCTTCTTGGAATCAGAAGATAATTATAAATGCTAAATAATAAGATCTGAAATATTCAGGGCCGTTATAAATACAAATTGTTTATGCTTTAATTATTGTCTTAGCTACAAGTGGTGATACTCCTGAAGAAAAAGTATATTATATGAGTGATGGAATTTGGGGTTATCTTATGTTTGAAGTAACTGCCTTATGTTTATAAAATCCAGATGCTTTAATAAACTTTTTATGTGTACCT
>R07__coassemble_67_pt1 | contig 44865 bp, 33 predicted proteins | sample R07__metabat2_low_PE_052 | metagenome-assembled genome bin R07
GCGTTAAGCGCCGGAGGTATCTGTTTCATAATATATTTATAATTTTGCAATATTACCCGGGGAGCAGCATTATGGAAAGGCTTATAAGACTTTTTGCTTACTGCGGAGTCACAAAGGAAGAATATAATTCCGTAAAGAAGGATGCGTACGTCAACAACTTCAATGTGTGGAAGTACCTCCACTTTTTCCTGGCGCTTGCCTTCTGCGTGCCGTTCATTGAGGCCATCTTATATGCCGGCTTTTCCATGGTTGCGGTAATCAGGCTGGTCATGCTGGTTTATTTCATCGTTGTGGGTTTTATCTTCCTCACACCTCTCATAAAAAAGGATTCAATCATAGGGCAGCTGATAATATACCTCTCCATGGTCGTGCTTCTTATCGGCACCTTCCTGCTGGGGATCAGCAACACGGAGATGATGGCTGTTTCATTTGCAGTCATGCTGCTCTTTCTTCCGATGTTCATGATCGATAAGCCATATTTTATGGCCATAGTGCTGTGCGTTTCGGCCTTTATCTACTGCTTCCATGCTGACATGTTCAAAAGCGGCATCGTGCTTAAGGAAGATAAGATAAACATAATTACATTTGCAGTGCTGGGCATCATAATAAATACGTTTTACAACGCTTTAAGGGTCCGCGAGTTTCTCGCCCGCAAACGCTCCGCCGCCAAGAATGAGGTGCTCCAGCGTATGAGTGAGAGCCTTATCGAGGTCCTGGGTGAAGTGGTGGAAAGCCGGGATGCCAACAGCGGCAATCATATCAACAGGGTCAAGGGCTACACAAATATTCTGGCAAATATGGTCCGGCGCGAACTTCCCGAATACAAGCTTGACGACTATACTGTGCGCATCATGACTTCGGCCTCGGCTCTTCATGACGTCGGAAAGATTTCGATACCGGATGCCATCCTGCTAAAGCCCGGAAAACTGACCGACGAAGAATTTGAAATCATGAAGACTCATTCGGCCAAGGGATGCGAGATACTGAAAAAGATGGAGCATCGCTGGAGTGACGACTACTACAGCATGTGCATGGACATCTGCGCATATCATCATGAAAAATGGGACGGATGCGGCTACCCGAACGGCCTTAAGGGTGATGAGATCCCGATTGCCGCCCAGATTGTTTCCATTGCAGATGCATATGATGCCCTGACAACCAAGCGGCCGTATAAGGACCCATTTACGGCAGATGAAGCATATGAAATGATCATGGATGGCCAGTGCGGCGCCTTTTCAGACAAGCTGCTCGCCTGCTTCAGCAAATGCAGGGATGATTTTGCGGCGCATGCTGCCGATAAATATGTGTTCGAGCAGGAAGCATCCTCATTTGAGTTAACGATGACCGGACTCGGTCAGAATGTAGGATTCGTGATTGGTTTCCATGACCGTGAAAGAACGCTTTCTGAAAACATCAGGCTGAATAAAGAGCTGACAGTCATAAGTGGGCTCTCTGACCAGCTTTTGTATTCCTGCTATGTGGATATGGCGCACAATGAGGTCATCCATTACAGTGCGGACCCGCGGATCAGAAAGGTTATCGACACGTTAGATCTTACGCTGCCTTCAAACAAGCGCCTTGACCAGTTTTTAAACACTATTATTGTAAGTGAGGACATCCCGAGCTTTCGAAAGAGAACTGAGCGCCCGCTTGCTCTTTCAAACCTGGAAAAGTATGGTTCTGTCAACACCATGTTCAAGATCGGTCTCGAGGATGGTATCCACCGCTGCAGGATGAAAATCGTAAAAGACCCGCAGAATGCTGATTGTGTGCTGATAGGCATCATGAATGTAGATGAAGAGCCTTGAGGGACCCGAAGATTGGGATAGTGTTATCAGATTTGAAATAACATTCGATGGGATATAATGCGGTCAAATTTTTTTGACGGCAGAGGAAATGTATAGTAAAATACTCGGTTAGTAAATTAAAATTTGCAAAACAATCAGGAGGTTTTAATTATGACATTTCCAAAAGCAGCATCAGGTCTGAGATTGGTTTTCTGGGCCAAAATTATCGAACTTATCGGCGCACTGGCTGTAATCGTTCTTCCGGTCATCAACATTGTTTCAATCATTGGATCAGAAGACATCGAGAATGCGTCACTTGATCTTTCACTCGTAGGCATTCTCGCCGGCGTTGTGCTTCCATTAGTAGGCTTTGTGCTTGCACTTATAGGCCTTATCAAAGCAGGCAAGGATCACCAGAGCTTCAAATCTGCATGGGGCATCACAGTGGGCCTTATCATTGGTGAAGCTGCACTTCTTATATTAAACTTATTAAATGTGATGAGCACGTCATCTATAAATGATGATTTTATTACGCTTTTCTCAGGCATTTCGGTTATATTCACCCTCGAAGGAATAAGAGCTCTTTATTGCGAAAAAGGTGTGGCCACCGGTCTTGTAAGCACAACAACAGTTATCTACGTAATTGCCGTGGTTCTGGAATTTGTGCTCAGCATCTGGCAGTCTGTTCTTGTTGAAAATGAAACCCTTGGGCTTATTTTAAGTCTCATTCTTATCCTTTGCACAATCATCAGCTATATTCTTTATCTTATCTGCCTCGCAAAGGCACCTAAGAAGCTTATGAAATAAAGAAGTTTTGCCAATCAGGGTGTCGGATACAAGCCCTTTTTACGCAAAATAAATTTAAGAAAGTATAGAGAGATTACTAATGGAAAATAAAAATGTTTCACGCTTTTTTACAAGCGAAACTTTATTAAAAACCATGCCGCTTCTTTTTGTCATCTTCGAAATTGTTTCCCAGGTGTGCTACATAAAGTCGGGATGGATGGACCTTACATACACAATTCAAAGGGGCGCAATGGCAATATGCCTTATCGTGCTTTCGGTAACATATTTCCGCCACGAGAAAAATGTGATGAAGGGCATGATGGGTGCAGTGCTCGCAGAACTTTTCTTCTGCGAGCTTCCATGGGCAGTGGATATGCTTGGAATGCACGATGAATACGCAGAAACCATCGGCAATATATGGTCGGCCTATGAAATAATCGAGGTTCTGATATTTATCTGCTTTGTGCTGATTTTCCTCACACATTTCACGATCAATTCCGACCATCACAGCAACCCGGGCATGATAAAGCTGAACCAGGTTACAATCATGACGGTTCTGGTTTTATACATTATCCAGATAGTGATTAGTATTATTATCAAGCGTCCGGTGGTGTATATCTGCGCTAAGGGATTCTGCTTCCTTGCAAATGCAGCCCTGTTAAACACGGTTATCAGCATCGAGTCCAAGCTTGACGCCTACAGGCTTAACAGAGAGGCCAACGGCTGGGTTGATCCAAACCCGAAAGAGCCGGACGAAGATGGCGAATGAAAGCGCGACCCCCTTCCAAGGATGTTATATTCTGTTTTGACACTTTTTCAAGGTTTGAGCGCAGATTCATTCACGAAAGATTCACAGATTAAACATTTTATCTTCACGAGGGGGCTTTATTATACGCACATGGTTACAAAAAACCAGACAATCTTTTTCATAATTTATGAGTGCATCAGACACTCGACTCCCTTTTAAAATTACAAACCAAACCAGAAAAAGGCGCCTCCCCCGGCGCCTTTTTCGATTATGCAGCAATTTAATCTTGACGATAATCAATTGAATAAATAGAATACAAATATGGTATTTTCGTCGTTAACGTTTATCGCATTTTTCCTGCCGATAACGCTGCTTTTATATTTTATAAGTAAAAACAAAACCTGGCGCAATGTTGTGCTTCTTGTTTTGTCACTCATTTTTTATGCGTGGGGCGAGCCAAGGTTTGTTTTTCTGATGATAATTTCAATCGCGGTGAATTATGCGGCCGGCCTTTTTATAGACAAATATAAAAAGGCGCGGATGAAACGGTACGCCCGCATAAGCCTGATTATCGCGCTGGCCATAAGCTTAGGCTTTCTTTTCTGGTTCAAGTATTCATCATTTCTGGCAAATACCATCCTTTCAATTTTCGGGTCATCCTCGCAGGTGGCCGCAAAAGTCCTGCCGATAGGGATTTCTTTCTACACCTTCCAGATTATCACCTACACGGTTGATGTATACAAAGGCCGTGTGCCTGTGCAGAGGGACATAGTGAAGCTTGCGCTGTATATCAGCTTTTTCCCGCAGCTTATTGCGGGTCCTATCGTAAACTACACATACATAGAGCCGTACTTGGATCACAGAAAAATAACTCCGGCCCAGTTTTTTAACGGCCTTTCCAGGTTTTTTGTGGGCCTTGGCAAAAAAATACTTATCGCGAATTTATGCGGTGAGGTATTGAACACCCTGACTCTCACAGGGGATTTAAGCTGTCTTTCGGCGTGGCTTGGGGCAATATGCTACACGCTTCAGATATACTTTGATTTTTCGGGATATTCCGACATGGCCATCGGCATGGGAAAAATGTTTGGCTTCAAATTCCTGGAAAACTTTAATTACCCGTACACCTCCACAAGCGTCACCGATTTCTGGCGCAGATGGCACATATCGCTTGGCACATTTTTCAGGGATTATGTCTACATCCCGCTGGGCGGCAACCGCTGCTCAAGGCTTATGCAGATGCGCAACCTTTTTGTGGTGTGGCTTTTAACGGGGCTGTGGCACGGCGCTTCCTGGAACTTTGTTATCTGGGGGCTCTACTACGGCGTTATCCTGGTTTTCGAAAAATTTGTTTTCGGAAAAGTGCTCAAAAAAATCCCGGTGATTTTAAGATGGCTGTACACAATACTGCTGGTTATCATAGGCTGGGTGTTCTTTTATCACGAATCACTGGCGGACGGCGCCCATCAGATTGCGGCGATGTTCGGCTTCGGCGCGTCGGCAGGTTCGGATGCGCTGGCAGTTTACTGCCTGAAGGAATACCTTGTTTTGATTATTATTGCGGCAATTGCCTGCATACCGTGGACGGTGTTTATAAAAAATATTTTATATGGCGGAAAGAAAAAACATAAGCAGCCTAGAAACGTTGTGATTGTTAAATTTGCGGGGGCTTCACTGCTTTTTGTGTTGTGTATTATTATGCTGGCGGCATCGAGCTTTAACCCGTTTTTATATTTCAGATTCTAGGCGGCTTATAATTTTTGAAAACCGGTTTGCATTTTATGAGGAAAAGAAAGAGAAAGAAAAATTTATATAAAATATTTTCCGGCATATGGATTGCCTGCTTTGCAATTCTGGGCATATATTTTATTTTCTTTGCCAACAAGCAGGCGACCTTTGATGAAAACGAAAACCGCATGCTGTCGGCAGGCCCCGACCTTTCCATATCAAATATCTGGAACGGTGATATAAGCACCGAAACGGAAAACTTTTTAAGCGATCATGTGCCGGGAAGGAAGGCAGCCATAAGCATAAGCAATGGCCTTAAGGGGGCTTTCAGTTTTGCCACTTACGAGGACAGCCTTGTTGTGATGACAAGGACGGACGATGCCTTAACCTCAGGGGATTTAAATCAGGACGAGCTTGAAAAAATGGCGCAGTCGCTTATGAATAATGCTGATAATTCTGGCGCAGGGAGCGGCGGGAATAATTCTTCCGAAAATGCAGAGAGCGAAAATAATTCCTCTGAAAACGCAGGCGGTGGGAATGCAGTTGACGATGCAGAAGACGCTGGCGGGGAGGCTGACAATGCGGATGATAATATAGAAGAAGACCAGGGCATTGAAGATGGTGGCCAGGACAGCCAAAATACAGATGATAATATAGAAGATACCGAGGGTGATGACCAAACTGCCGGGGGCATAGATGAAACTGCCGGGGAAGTTACTGCTGCCACAGGTAAGGCAAGGCAGAAGGCGCCTGTGAATATTGATGATTATGCGGATATCTTAAGGCTTGTAATCGTTGCCGACGGAAAAGAGGCGCCTTATTATAATTTTGTAAAAACCAATGTGCTGGCATTAACATCCGTGCTTAACCGTATTGCGGCGTGCCTGCCTGATGATGGGGAGCTTGTGTTTACAATGATTCCTCAGGCATCGGCGGGAAATCTTTATGCCACCTCTAAGAATAAAGAAGCCTTTGTAAGCGAGACCGAGCCTTTAGTGGATGCCGCGGGAGCCGCAAATGTGCAGGCTGTTTCCACGGCAGAGGTGCTTGGGGCCGCAATCGACAGGGGCGAGTATGTATATTTCAGGACGGATATGCACTGGACCGCCTATGGGGCTCATCTGGTTTATGAAAAAATGGCAGAGCTTGCGGGGCAGACGCCGGTGTCATATGATGAATTTGATGTCTATTCCGAAGAGCCTTTTTATGGCACCTATTATCGCGATGACCCTTCAGCCTATTTTGAGGCAAACTATGATACCCTTGACATTGTGACGCCAAAGTTCGATATTGAATGGAGGAGGATAAACGGGCCGGATTCATATTATGTTGATGATTTTATCAACTATAATGCGGATTATAACGACCGCTATACAATGTATTTAGGAGGTCCCGGATCCTGGGCCTATGCCGTGTGCGATAACGGAATCGAACGGAACTGCCTGGTTATAACAGACTCGTTCGGCCTGTCCTTCGTGCCGCAGATCTGCGAAAATTATGGCCAGGTTCATTACTACGACCCGCGCTTTTATGATTATTACACCGTCGGGTACACCGTGAAGGAAATGATTGAAAAATATAATATTTCCGATGTTTATGTTGTTGTAAGCGACCTTCATTCTTATGACAACGACTTTGTAATTACACAAGTGAGCGAGCAGCTCGGGGATTAAAAGGGGACAATCCCCCAGTCGCCCTGCGGGCGACAGCCCCCTTTACACAAGGGGGCCGAGGGACAACAAAGCCTTCAGAAACAAGGGGGCCGAGGGACAACAAAGCCTCCAGAAACAAGGGGGCCAAAGAGACAACAAGAAAAATAAACAACAGGAGTCAGGATATGTTTGAAATAGAAAGATTTAAAGACGAACTTGCAACGACGATGCAGAAGCTTTACGCGAAATCATATGAGGACGCAACGAATTACGAAAAATACACGGTGCTGGTGAAGATGGTTTCTTCGGAGGCATGGCAGAAAAGGGCACGCATTGAAAAGGAAAATGCCGGCAGGAAAAAGGTTTATTATTTCTCTTTGGAGTTTCTGACAGGAAAGCTCCTGGAAAATTATCTTTGCAACATAGGAATTCTTGAAGGGGTGAAAGATGTTTTAAGGGAAATGGGCGACGACCCGGAAGACATTTTTTCGATGGATGCAGAGCCTGGCCTCGGAAACGGCGGCCTGGGCCGCCTTGCCGCATGCTTTTTAGATTCGATGGCTTCCTTGGGGATAGCAGGCGAGGGCATGGGCCTGAGATACAAATTCGGTCTCTTCCGCCAGAAAATAGTGGACGGAAAGCAGAAGGAGCTTCCTGACCCGTGGCTTGAAAACGGCTTTCCATGGGAAGTGGCAAACCCGGATTCTGCCGTAATAGTTAAATTCGGCGGCCGCGTGGACAGACGCTACGAAAATGGCAAAACCTATTTCGAGCATAAAGGCTACGACTGCGTGCTGGCAGTTCCGGTGGATGTTCCTATTGTGGGCGAAGGCGGCGACGGCATAGGTGTGCTGCATCTGTTCGATGCAAAGCAATTAAGGGAAACCATAAACATGGAAGCCTTCAACAGGGGCGATTACGCCATGGCCCTTAAGGACAGGTGCGACATAGACGCCATGACTTCCATTCTTTACCCGGACGATTCCAACGGCATGGGAAAAAGGCTGCGCCTTCGCCAGGAATACCTTTTGACGGCAGCAGGCCTTGGAATGATAGTCCAGGAATACAGGGAAAAATATGGAAATAACGCCTGGGACAAGATGCCTGAAAGAGTGAGCATCCACATAAACGATACCCACCCAACACTTTGCATCCCGGAGCTTATGCGCATACTTATAGACGACGAAGGCTTAGAGTGGGACGATGCGTGGAAAATAACCTTCAACACAATTTCCTTCACAAACCACACCGTGCTTTCAGAAGCGCTCGAAAAATGGCCTATCGACATGCTTTCGACTCTGCTGCCGCGCGTGTATATGATGATAGAGGAAATCGACCGCCGCTTTAAAGAGGAGCTTTCAAAGCGCGGCATAAATGACATAAACTTTGTGCGCGACACGGCGATTTTATGGAATGGCGAAGTGCGCATGGCCAACCTTTCCGTGATAGGCACCCACTCCACAAACGGTGTGGCAGCCCTTCACACAAAAATTTTAAAGGAAGAGGTCTTCAGGAATTTCTATTCCATTTATCCGGAGCGTTTCAACAACAAAACCAACGGCATAAGCCACAGGCGCTTTCTTATCCAGTCAAACCCTGAGCTTTCAAAGCTTCTTGACGAAAACTTAGGAGAAGACTGGCGCAAAAACATTTCAAAAACAGAAGAGCTTATTACAAAGGCAGACGACCCGGAAATAATCAACAGGCTCTTCAACATAAAAAGGCAGAACAAAATCCGCCTGGCAGAATATCTAAAGAAAACCCAGGGCGTATACCTAAATCCGGATTCGATTTTTGATATCCAGGTTAAAAGAATGCACGCATACAAACGGCAGCTTCTTTTCGCCCTGAAGATACTGGACCTTTACAACAGGCTGTTGGAATATCCTAACCTGGACATCCACCCGCACACATTTATCTTTGCGGGCAAGGCAGCCCAGGGCTATGCTTTTGCAAAGGATGTGATTTATCTTATAAATGTTATCGCAAAGCTGGTGAACGAAGACGGGCGCGTGAACAGAAAAATAAATGTTGTTTTCGTAGAAAATTTCTGCGTGGGAAATGCGCAGCTTATCTATCCGGCAGCAGATATTTCCGAGCAGATTTCAACCGCGGGAAAAGAAGCTTCCGGCACTGGCAACATGAAATTTATGATGAACGGCGCCGTGACCTTAGGAACGCTTGACGGCGCGAATGTGGAAATAAAAGAACTGGTAGGAGAGGATAATATAAAAATATTCGGCCTTTTGGCAGACGAGACAAGAAATTATTATCTCCACGGCGGCTATAACGCGTATGACTGGGCTGAATGGAATCCGCGCCTTAAGAAAATCTGCACGCAGCTTGTGGACGGGACGCTTAAAGATTTTAGCGGAAAGCCGGTAAGCTTCTGGGGAATTTATGATGCTTTATTTAAACAGAACGATGAATATTTTGTGCTCAGAGATTTTGAAAGTTATGTAAATGCTTCCGAAGAGCTTGATAAAATTTATTCAGACAGAATGAGATGGGGGCGTATGTCACTTATAAACATTGCAAAATCGGCATATTTTTCAAGCGACAGAACCATTAAAGAATATGCCGGAGAAATCTGGAGGGTATGATATGCAGAAAAAATGTATAGCCATGCTGCTTGCAGGCGGCCAGGGAAGCCGCCTTCTGGCACTTACCAAGTCTATTGCAAAGCCGGCGGTTTCATTCGGCGGAAAGTACAGGATCATCGACTTCAGCCTGTCTAACTGTGTCAATTCGGGGATTGACACAGTGGGCATTTTAACCCAGTATAAGCCCCTTGTGCTTAACCGCTACATCGGAACCGGCGAGGCCTGGGACCTGGATTCTCCTTCGGGCGGCATAAGTGTGCTGCCGCCGTTTGCCACGGAAGAGGGCGGCAACTGGTATTTGGGAACGGCCGATGCAATCTTCCGCAACATGGATTATATCGAATCATATAATCCGGAAAATGTGCTGATTTTATCGGGCGACCATCTTTATAAAATGGATTATTCGGATATGCTGAAGACCCACACCGAATCTGACGCAGACCTTACGATTGCGGTTTATGAAGTCCCTATCGAAGAGGCCAGCCGCTTCGGCATAATGAGCGTGGGAGAAGACGGCACCATCTGCAGATTTGCTGAAAAGCCAAAAAAACCGGAAAGCAATTTGGCCTCCATGGGAATTTATATTTTCAAATGGCAGGTGCTTAAAAAAGCATTGATGGAGGATCACAAAAACAAAGAATCCGACCACGATTTCGGAAAGAATGTAATCCCTCTGCTTTTGGGGCAGGGAAAAAAGCTGGTGCCGTTCAGATTTTCTGGTTATTGGAAGGATGTGGGCACAATAGACAGCTACTACGAGGCCCAGATAGACCTTTTAGACAAAGGACTTGGCCAGACCCTTTTCTTAGACGGAATGCCTGTTTATTCAAATTCCAACTTTTATCCGGCGCAGTATATAGGAAAAAATGCGGCTGTTAAAAATTCAATAGTCAGCAACGGATGCCGCATAAAGGGAAATGTGGAGCACAGCGTTTTAGGATCCGGCGTGGTGGTTGAAGAGGGCGCAGAGGTTATGGATTCCATAATCCTTCCTGCGGTAAAAATAGGCAAAGGATGCGTCATAAAAAAGGCAATCATAAACGAGGGCGTGACCATAAAAGAGGGCTCCGTAATCGAAGATGCGAAGGGCAGCATTATGGTTATCGGTGCAAATAGCGAATTTGCGGAATAGGAGGCAGACATGACAAAAACCATCGGATTAATTTCGGCAAACTATCTGCCTGAAGAAAATATGGAAATTGTGGAAACAAGGGCCCTTGCGGCGCTGCCTTTCGGGGGCCGCTACAGGCTGATAGATTTTCCTTTGTCCAATTTTATGAATTCCGGCATCCAGTCGGTGGGGCTTATAATGCCATTCAACAACCGCTCTTTGATAGACCATGTGGGAACGGGCAAGTCATGGGGCTTTGGCCGAAAAAGCCATTCCCTTTTCCTGCTTCCGGGAAAGGCCTATGGAAGGCGCGACGAAAACAGCAAGTTTCTGCTGCGCGATTTGATAACAAACAGCCGCTTTCTGGAATATGAAAATGAAGCCTTTGTTCTTATGTGCGGCTCCAACAATATTTTCAGCATGGACTTCAGGCCGCTTATTGCCGCCCACGAAAAAAGCGCTGCGAAAATAACAAGGGTTTACAAGAAAAACAAATTTTTAGACTGCTTTATTATGGACCTTTCATTCATCATGGACATAATAAAATGGTTTTCAAATTTTGATTACATGGACATAAACGAAATAATCGACCGTTTCCTGCCTGAAACGGAAGTTGGCCATTATGAATTTGACGGGTATTTCTGCAGCATAAATTCGCTGGCTGATTATTTTAAAGCAAATATGGACCTTTTAAAAGAAGAGGTGCAGGAAGCTTTGTTCGAGTCGGCGGGGGATATCTGCACAAATATCCAGGACAGGTGCCCTACATATTTTGCGCCGTCGGCAAAAGTTAAAAATTCCGTGGTGGCAGCAGGCTGCACCATCGAGGGCACTGTGGAAAACAGCATAATTTTCCGGAGCAGCAACATAAAAAAGGGCGCGGTTGTTAAAAACAGCGTGCTTCTGCAGCATGCGGAAATAGGTGAAAAAGCAAAGCTTAAATATTTTGTCTGCGACAAAAGGGTTTTGGTAAAGCCCGGCGTGGTGATTGAAGGAAGCCGGGAAAACCCTTGCTTTGCGAAGAAAGGAACGGTTATATAATGCAGATTTTATACACGGCCTTTGAATCGGCCCCTTTTATAAAAACAGGAGGGCTTGGCGATGTGGCCGAGGCTTTGCCTGCAGCGGTCAAATCCATTAAAGGCGATGATGTGCGCGTGATGCTTCCAAAGCTTAAAAGCATCCCGAAGGAATATACAGATAAGATGCAGTTTATCACATCCTTCGACGTGCCGCTTTCGTGGCGCAGGGAGTACTGCGGCATTTTCAGCCTGGATTATAAGGGCGTGACCTATTATTTTCTGGATAACGAGCGCTATTTCTTCCGCGACAAGCCATATGGCGAATTTGACGATGCGGAAAGAATGGCCTTTTTTTCAAAGGCAGTTTTAGAGAGCACACTTTATTTAGACGACTTCGCGCCGGACATACTTCATGCAAACGACTGGCACACGGCCCTTACCTGCGTGTACATTAAAGAGCAGTATAAGGAGACGAAGCTTTCGAAAACGAAAACTGTTTTCACAATCCATAATTTAAAATTCCAGGGAGTTTTTGGCACGGAAATCATGGGCGATGTTATCGGCCTTCCATGGACAGACGAAACTGCTAAGCTTTTGTGCAATGGTGAATACGGCCCGGCGATAAATCTGCTTAAGGGCGCGATTATCTATGCCGACCGTGTGACGACCGTAAGCCCTTCTTATGCAGAGGAAATCTGCCTGGATTATTATGGCGAGGGCCTTTCGGATGTTTTGTCGGGATGCAGGGACAAGCTGTCGGGCATTCTGAACGGAATAAATAACGACCTGTGGAATCCGGCTAAGGATGAATATATCGATGTGAAATTTACCGCGCGGGGCATTTCAAAAAAAGCAAAAAACAAGCTGGCGCTTCAAAAAGAGCTGGGGCTTTCAGAGGATGCGGACATTCCGATGTTTGCGGTGATAAGCCGTCTTACCGAGCAAAAGGGGCTGGATCTTCTGACATACATTCTGCCTCATATCGAGGAAAGCAGGATGCAGCTTGTTGTGCTGGGCGTGGGCGATTATAAATACGAAGAGGCCTTCAGCTGGTATGCAAACTATATGCCGGAAAAATTTGCGGCGCTGATAAAATTTGACAACGCGCTTTCACACAGGCTTTATGCGGCGGCGGACTGCATACTGATTCCGTCGCGCTTTGAGCCGTGCGGCCTCACGCAGATGATAGCCATGCGCTATGGCACGCTTCCGCTTGTGAGGGAAACAGGAGGCCTTAAGGATACGGTCAACAACGAAAATGGTTTTTCCTTCAAAACCTTTAATGCGGGCGATATGCAGTATACTCTGGACTGCGCCCTGGACATCTGGTTCAACAACAAGGATGAGTGGAAGCGCAAAATGAAAAATGCCATGGCAGAGGATTTTTCCTTTGTCCATTCGGCCGAAAAACACCTGGAACTCTATAATGGTATGTTGTGAAACTAACCCAAGGCCCCCGGTGCATGCGGGGGCTGTCGCCCGAAGGGCGACTGGGGGATTGTCAATTATAAAAACAATCCCTCCGGCCGCTAAAGCGGCCACCTCCCTTTACACAAGGGAGGCTTTGTCAGAGCAGGATTTTAGATCGGAGTAAATATAATGCGGATTTTCTACGACTCTCAGGATTTAATATATAAAAAGCCTTTCGGCGCAGCGGAAATAAATACAAATATTTCGCTTTCAGTTTTAGTGGAAGGCGACTTTCCGGGCGAGCTGTCTTTGCAGGCTGGCGATTTTTCAGGCGCCGAAAATTTTTCTGGCGGGCCCGTAGGGTCGCTCCCTTCCATAAAATTGAGGCTTTACAGGGCTAAAGGAGGCTGTTCCGAATTCCAATTATCACAATCCCCAGACAACTTTCCTGAAGGGTCAGAAAAAATAATTATTATGAACCCTTCCAAAAGACAGGCACCGGAAAACGCAGGGCTTTTATACAGTGTCGCTTTTGACACCCCGGCCGAGCCTTGCCTTTTGTATTATTATTTTATAATCGAATTTAAGGGCCGGGTTTTTTATTACGGAAACAATAAAGAAAGCCTTGGCGGCGAGGGCAGCATTTATGATGGCGGCGACATCCCGTCCTATCAGATAACGGTTTATAAAAAGGCAGAAGCGCCGGCCTGGTTTAAAGATTCAATTGTCTATCAGATTTTCCCGGACCGTTTTTGCCGCGGCAGAAATTTTGACGAAGGAAAATTAAGAAAGCTTCTTGATACAAGGGGCGATGTTTTAAGGCGGCCTTCTGATGACTGGTATAAACCGCCTGTAAATATATTTAATGATGCGCACACAGAAATTTCCGAATGGGAATTTTATGGCGGAAGCCTTGAAGGCATCAGGGAAAAGCTGGATTATTTAAAAGGCCTAGGTGTGACCTGCATTTATTTAAATCCGATTTTCCGCGCGCGCTCCACCCATCGCTACGACACCTCGGACTATTTCGTGATAGACCCTGCCCTGGGAAGCGAAGAGGATTTTAAAAATTTATGCGCCGATGCCAAGATAAAGGGAATCCACATTGTGCTGGACGGCGTGTTCAACCATTGTGGAAAAGACAGCATATATTTTGACGGTTTTGGGGAATTCGAAAAAGAATACCCGGGGTCAAAAGGGGCATATAACCATGCGGATTCCAAGTACAGAAGCTGGTTCACTTTTTATGATAATGGCACCTACAGAAGCTGGTGGAACATAAACGACCTGCCCGATTTTGATACAAAAAATCAGGAATATATCGATTTTATAACAGGCGAAAATGGCGTGATAAAAAAATGGCTCAGCCTTGGGGCATCGGGCTGGCGCCTGGATGTGGCAGACGAGCTTCCGAATGAATTTTTAAAGAAAATCCGCGCGGCAGTTAAGGACTTTTCCGAAGACGCAGTTTTGCTTGGAGAGGTCTGGGATGATGCCACGAATAAGTATAATTACGGCCATCTCATGGAATACTTTATGGGTGACGAGCTGGATTGCTGTATGGGCTATCCGTTCCGTCTGGCGGCGCTTTCTTTTGTGACCGGCACTATTTCCGCCTCGGAGTTCGTGCGCCGGTTTATGAATCTGGCGGAAAATTATCCGCGGGAAAATCTTTATGCGAATTTAAATCTCCTGGGAAGCCATGACAGGGAAAGGCTTTTAAATGTGCTTGGAGGGTATCCGCTTTCCGAGTATGGCATGGATTACAGGATTGAATATAAGGATTTAGACGAAGCCACATATGATGTGGCAAAAAAGAGATATAAAATGCTTTCTATTCTTCAGTATTTTCTTCCGGGTGTGCCTGATATTTATTATGGCGACGAGGCAGGGCAGATGGGCGGAAACGACCCGGACAACCGCCGCACATACCCATGGGGGAAAGAAGATGAAGATCTTATAAGCCATTTCAGATGGCTCGGGGAATATTATCATGCGCACCCGTCTTTAAGGGATGGCGATTTTAAGCTCACCGCTTTGTCTGATGATGTTCTGGCAGTGGAAAGATGGCTTGATTCCGACTTGTCATCCCACAAAAAAACCGACCGGCAGGTTTTGATCATAAACCGTACCGGTCAGTTCTTAACTGTTTCCTTTGATGGCCGCTTAGAAGAGCTGTGGCCGTATGGGTCAAAGATTCTTTAAATTACTTAATCTTCTTTGAAAAGGCATTATAGAACCTTGCGAATGATTTATTCGAAAGGATTTTCAACGCAGTAATCTTCCCATACAGGAGCAACGCCGGCGCCTTCTGTGTCGACTGTTGTTTCGAAACCGCCAACTGTTACTGTGAAGCCTTCGCCTTCAACATAAACTGTGCCGTCGGTGCCAACAACCTGAGCGCCTTCGATTTCGCCTTCGAGGTAAAGGGTTCCTGTGATGATGGAATCTGCTGTAACTTCCCACTTAGAAGAAGCATCGATGTAAACGTTTGCAAGACCTTCGCCTGTGTAGCCGCCGTTGTAGGTGTCGTCGCAGAGGAATGCGCCTTCAAATTCGCTTTCATCTAAGAGATAGAACTGAAGTGTGGAAATTGTGTCGTATAAAACGTCGTGTTCGATTTCCTGTTCGTATGCTGTGAAGATGCAGTCTGCGCCGTTCTTGCCTTCGGTGCCCCATGTACGTGAGCTTGAATTGCCTGTTACCTGAAGGAAGTAGGTTGTGTCTTCGCCGTATTCGATTTCGCTGTTCTTAAATGTGATGTAGCTGTCTGTGTTTGTGTTCAGAACAACAGGGCCTGCGTGGCAGATAAGTGAGCTGTCGATAAAATCGAATTCGCTTGTGCCGATGGAAGAGTCACCGCTCATGCTCTGATAAACGATGCAGTTCCAAACCATGTTGTCGTTTATTTCGCTTGCCTGCATGTTGCCTTCGAGGCTGCAGTCGAACAGGCGGATGAAGTTTTTGCCTTCGATTGCGATGGCTTCTGATGCGCCTGCGTAAAGGTATGCATCGTGAACTGAAATATCAGCTGTGCAGTAAACTGCGCCGGTGCCGTTTTCTGTAATATAGCTTCCGCCGTCAATGACCATCAGGCCGCCGCCTCTGTCTGAACGGATGGCTGCGCTTGAGCCGCCTGTTGTTACAACGTCACAGTTCCATGCATAAAGTGTGCCGCCGCCTGCAGCGTGGATGCCGCCGCAGCCGCCGCGTCCGGAGTTGCGGATTGTTACGTTTGATACATAGGCAACGCCGGTGTCGTATGCGAACACGCCTGTGCCGCCTGCTGTTGTGCTGGTGATTTCGCTGTCTGAGATATAAAGCTCGCCGTCTGAAACAAGTACTGTTGCGCCAACGCCGTAGAAGCTTGCGTCATCTCCGCCGGAGCCTTCGCCGGCATTTGTGATTTCGCAGTCTGTTAAGGTTACTGATGCACCTTCAAAAATGTGGATTGCGTTTTCGTTGCCGTTTTCAGATGCAAAGGTTTCGCCTTCGATTTCGGCATCTTCTGTGATTTCAGTAACTGCGTCGTATGAGTCAGGCTTGCTGGAACCGCCGCCTCCAGGCATCATGCCGCCGCCTGAGTTGCCGCCCTGATTGCCGCCCTGGCTGCCTGCGCTTTCGCCTGCTTCTTCGCTAGCCTGGCCGCCGCCCTGGCCGCCTTCGGATTCGCCAGCGTCTTTGCCTGCTTCTTCACCGGCAGATTCGCCTGCTTCAGAATCGCCTGCGCCCTGTGCTTCGATAGCCTGGCCGCCTTCGCTTTCGCCTTCAGGCTTTTCCGGTGCGCCTGCAAAAGCAGTCATCGTGAAAGCCAGAACTAAAGCTGTCATAATTGCCAAAATTCTTGTGATTGTCATTGTATTTCTCCTTTTTTATTTTTGCAAAACCGGAAATCTTTAATTCGTCTTCGGTTTTGTTGTTAACTGTTGGAAAGGACAATCCCTCTACACAGCCATGTGAAGCTTGAACATAAATTATATAGCTTAAAATCAGTTTAATTTTTCTTGATTTCTGCGTAAATATCTCTCTTGCTTACGCCCCTTAAGGCCGCCGCCTTCTTCATGGCATCCTTTTCGGATAGGCCTTCTTTCATGAGTCTTTCTACATGTTCTTCAACTGAAAGCCCCTCCCATTCTTTGGCCTTTATTTCTTTTGCCTCTTCGTCGCCGAGCCCTTCTATCACAACCACCATCTCGCCCTTCGGGTCGTTCTGCTCAAAATATTCTATTGCCTCGTCAATCGTAAATGCCATAAGCTCTTCGAATTTTTTGGTGAGCTCCCTCAATATGCGGATGCGTCTTGCGCCGCCTAGAGTTTCTTTCAAATCTGCAAGGGTGCGCTTTATTTTATGCGGCGCCTCGTAGATGACTATGGTGCGCTGCTCATATTTTATGCGCTCTAGGGCAAGGCGTCTTTTGCTTTTATCCACATCCAGAAAGCCTTCGAAAACGAAGCGCCTGGATGAAAGACCACACATGGAAAGGGCGGTTATCACGGCAGATGGCCCCGGAAGGGATGTTACCTCAATTCCGGCTTCTAATGCGCGCCTTACCAGCTCTTCGCCCGGGTCCGAAATTCCGGGTGTGCCAGCATCGGTTATGACGGCGACTGTGTTTCCACGCTGCATAAAAAGCACAAGTTCATCGGCTTTTTCATATTTGTTGTGCTCGTGATAGCTGGTGGTGCGGGTTTTTATGTCATAATTGTCCAGAAGTATTTTTGAATGGCGCGTGTCTTCGCACGCAATTAAGTCCACCTCTTTTAAGGTGTTGATGGCCCTTAAGGTGATATCCTCGAGATTTCCTATTGGTGTTGCTACTAAAAATAATTTTCCTGCCATAATTTAAAATTTCTTGTGATCCAAAGCCTTTAGTTGGACATCTGCCAAAAAACAATCCCTCCGGCCGGTTTATCAAAACCCATAAATATCATAAATCTCGTCCGTGTACTTGCCAACTTCCTTATATATTATCAAAGGCTTTAAAACCTTCATGCCGAAGTTTCCGCCCTTTATGGCTTCCAAAAGAAAGAGCGTGGCCTCGGAATCCATAAAGGAGTGAACCATTTTAAGAACCTTTGGCTGAAGGCCGGCATTATTTAAGGTGATGATTATTTCTGCCAGCCGGTCGGGGCGGTGCACCAGAAAAAACCTGCCGCCGGGTTTTAAAATCGCCGAAGCAGACTCAGCCACATCTCTGAAGCTGCACAGAACCTCGTGGCGCGCGATGGCCTTTGAATCGTCCGGATTTATTATGCCGCCTGCGTTTTTTATGTAGGGCGGGTTGGAGGTTACCGCATCAAAGACGCCGCGGCCGAAAATGTCTGATGCTGATTTTATATCGCCCTCTGTGATTCTTATTTTTTCTGAAAGGCCGTTAAGTTCGACAGAGCGCCTTGCCATGTCGCACATTTCAGGCTGTATTTCAAGGGCGTCAATTTTTTCGGCGTTTTCTTTGAGGCGTGCTTCCACAAGCAGGGGGATTATTCCCGTGCCTGTCCCTAAGTCCGCTATTTTAAGCTTTCTTTTGCCTGAAAGAGAATCGGCCGCGAAGCCGGATAAAAGAACCGCATCCATTCCGAAGCAAAATCTGCTTTTATTCTGAATGATGCGGTATCCGTTCCTTTCGAGGTCGTCTATTCTTTCATTTTCCTTAAGTGTGACCATGGTTTATTATTTTTTGTCCCATTGCCTTGAAGGCTTTAATTTTTAAAACTCAACCAGTAGAGGATATGCCACAATTATTTTTTGTGAATGGCAGGAAGCATTTTGTTTTCTGATATCCTGAATATAGGTTCGCACGGTTAGGAGTTATCAATTATTCCTGCTCGAGAGCCTTCAGAGCTTTCTTTTCTTCCTGGGTGAGTTCGTCTTCAGGATTGTTATTTTTCTTTTTGCGTTTCTTCTGCCATGCAAGGTCTTCAGGGCCGTACTCGCGCATTTCCTTTTCGTCGTTGCCTAAATCCACAATAACGCGGATCCTTTGTTTCAGGGTGTTCACCGACACAACCTCGCATGGAAATTCGTCTTCGGTTATTGCAGTGTCGCCCGGTCTTGGAAGGCGCTTGTTTAAATCTTTATATGCCTCGTCCTCGTATTTTATGCAGCACATAAGCCTTCCGCAGCTGCCTGAAATCTTGGTAGGGTTAAGAGAGAGGTTCTGTTCCTTTGCCATGCGGATGGACACCGGGACAAAATCCGTCTGCCATGCGTGGCAGCAGAATTCCCTGCCGCAGATTCCAAGCCCGCCCATGCTTTTGGTTTCGTCCCTCACGCCTATCTGGCGAAGCTCTATTCTGGTGCGGTAGACAGCTGCCAAATCTTTAACCAGCTCCCTGAAGTCCACGCGGCCATCTGCTGTGAAGTAGAACAGAATTTTGCCGCCGTCGAAGGTGAATTCCACATCCACCAGCTTCATGTCCAGGCCGTTTTTTTCGACCTTCTCGACGAAAACATCAGCTGCTGCCTTTTCTTTTTCACGGTTTTCTTTGTATTTTTTATCGTCCTCTTCGGTGGCAATGCGGATAACCGGCTTTAAAGGGGTGACGATTTCTTCGTCATCAACTTCCTTTATGGCTGTCATCACGTCGCCGTATTCGACACCGCGCACTGTTTCGACTATTGCATGCTGGCCCGGCTGAAATTCCATTTCGCCCGGGTCGAAATAATAAATTTTTCCTGTCTGTCTGAATTTTATTCCTACAACTTTGACCATTTAAATTCCTCTTTATAATAATTTTTTATGTTGCTTTCAGTGAACAATCCCTCCGACCGGGACTTTTTTTATCCCTTAATTTCCCTGCGGATTTTCAGCAGCAGGTTTTCGTATGCTGCCTCCGCCTTCACGCTCATCTTAAGCTCGTCCTCTGCTTCGCGCACGGCCAAAAGGCATCTGTTAAGCCCGGCATAGCCTGCAGCCAAAGCAACATCTTCTATAATATCTTTATCTTGCGAAAAGAACAATCTGTTTTTATTTTTTGTGCTCAAAAAAACAAGCGCATCCCTGAGCCAGAAATCGAAAATTTTTATCACAAGATCCTTGTCAAATTCCTCTAAATCTTTTGCTGCCCGGTTTATTTCAGCAGCGTCCATTCCCGGATGCAGTTTCAAATTTCTATTACCGGAATTTACGGACGGCCCTCCGGCAAGCTTTTTGATAATCTCATAAACCGAAAGCCCGTCTCCTTCCAGAAGGGAAGCAACCAGTTTTTCATTTGAAACCCTTTCCATAGGGATTTTTATCGAGCGGCTGCGAATGGTTTCCAAAAGGGCATCCGCATTATTTGTCAAAAGAAGTATAAGCGCGTAAGAAGGCGGTTCTTCAAGAGTCTTGAGCAGGGCATTCTGAGCTGCCGCGTTCATAAGCTCCGCATCTTTTATTATGTAAATTTTGTATGGCCCATAATAAGGCTTTATAAAAATATCCGCCACGAGCTGCTCCCGTATTTCACGCACGGAAATAAGATTCGGCTTTTCGTGGATTACATAAATAATGTCCGGGTGGTTTCTGGAAGCCGCTTTTATGCATGAAGGGCATCTGCCGCATGGTGCGCCTTGGGAAGGCGGTTCTAAATTTCGACTGCCACAGCTTATTGCCCCCGCTTTTTCTGAATTGTCCCTTGAGGAAAATTCATCAGGAATTGGGACTCGGTTTTGCGGCAAGCAGCTTTCGGACGGGCTTTCAAAAAGAGGCTTTCCCGGCTTTGTTTTTTCGCACAAAAGAGCAGCGGCGATTTTTTCGGCAAAATCATCCGCCCCGGAAAGAGCAGTTCCTTCTATAATATAGGCATGCGAAAGCTTTCCGTTTTCAAAGGCCCTGCTTATGTAATTTTGATTTTTTATATTTGATTCTTTCATGTTTTCGAAAGTTTGTTTTGTCAGTTACGTGACTAGCTTGCCGCAAAAGTGGGAACTGTGAACCCACGGTAATTGAAGTTTAGGACAGGCTTCCGGCTATTTTGCGAATTGAAACGGCTTTTGCACGGTATATTTTACGATTAGGCCGGTCATAAGTCAATCTTCGCCCGGGATATAAACTGTTTATGAAAATGTCCCAATGTGATACAATGCTGTGGAAAAGACAAAGAGAGACTATGACTTTAAATAATAATTAGGAGGAAATAAAAAATGAAAACTTACAAATGTTTAGTATGTGGTGAAATTTTTGACGTGGAAGACGGAGCAGAGCCGGTGTGTCCGCTTTGCGGCGTGGATGGCGACAGCCTTGTTGAGGTTGAGGTAAAGAAAGCCAATCCTTATGCGGGAACGCAGACAGAAAAGAACCTGGAAGCAGCCTTTGCCGGCGAGTCGCAGGCAAGAAACAAGTATACTTATTTTGCATCCCAGGCAAAGAAGGATGGCTTTGAACAGATTTCCGCTCTGTTTCTTAAGACAGCAGACAACGAAAAAGAACATGCCAAGATGTGGTTTAAGGAATTGAACGGAATTGGCACAACCGCGGAAAATCTCGGCGCTGCTGCAGATGGCGAAAATTATGAGTGGACTGATATGTATGAGGGCTTTGCAAAGACGGCCGAAGAAGAAGGCTTTGCTGAACTTGCTGCAAAATTCCGCGCTGTTGCCGCCATCGAAAAGCATCACGAGGAACGTTATCGCGCCCTGCTTCACAATGTAGAGGCACAGGAGGTATTCGCAAAGAGCGAGGTTAAGGTTTGGGAATGCCGCAACTGCGGACATATTGTGGTGGGCACAAAGGCCCCGGAAATCTGCCCTGTATGTGCTCATCCGCAGGCCTACTTTGAAGTTAATGCCGAGAATTATTAAGAAAGACTAACTTTCAATAACATCCATGTTTTGCCGGAGCAAAAAAGGCGATCCGAGAAGCAGATCGTGGCCAAAATCTGCTTTTATTCAAGAGCGGATTGTGCTATTTTCTGAACATGTAAGAGCGTTCGGCAGCGGCCCTTTTGGCGCTTCTGAACCGCCCGTGCATAATAAAAAAATAATTTAGGAGGAAAAAGGTAATGAAAAGGTTTTTGGCTATTTTTATGGCGCTTGTTTTCTGCCTCAGCATGCTGTCGATGACAGCCCTGGCAGGAGAAGGCGAATCAGCAGGCGAAGAAGCTCAGGCTGAAGGCGAGTCGGAAGGCGGCTCATCTGCAGAACAGGCTGCCCCTACACAGGACATCGTTCTTGAAGAGGGCGAAGAAGCTTATGAAAACATCGAGTGGGCCGGTGATAACGGATATGTTTATATCAACGGCGGCGCAGCAGTTGTTGGCGGTGCAGAAGACAATTATGAACCGGAAGTTATTCTTCCTGTAACAGAAGAATATTTCGAAGCTTCAGCATTTGAGTTTGACGGCGCTGTTAACTCTGTATTCACAGGAACACAGGAAGCAGCAGGCGGCGGCAACATTTTCCACGTAACAGGCGAAGGCTCTGAACTCCTTGTGAAGAACATTTATGCTTCATCACTTGGTTCACAGACAGCTGTTATGTATACAGATGGATCTGACGACGTAATGGTAATACAGGACTCCTACATCGAATCCTGCGGAAGCGTTGAAGGTTATGAAGAAGTAAGCGACTTTATGGCTCTTCAGGGACTTCTTGTTTGGGGACACACAAGAACAAATCTTTCCCAGGGCTATACAGCAACATACTACTATAACTCAGCAGTTATAGCAGACGGCTGGGCAGCAATGTCAACAGACGGCGCACAGGGCCTTGGCGTTAACTTTGTAGCAGTTAATTCTTATGCAGAAACAACAGATGGCGGCTATGCTATTTATTCAGACCACGAGTGCCGCGACTATATCTTCGGTTCAACATTAGTTGGTGCTGAATACGGTGCAATCATTGCATCAGGCGGCGAGCTTTATATGTTCGACGGCGAGAAGGTTGACCCTGAAACCACAGAGCTCAATGCTTGGAGAGATGCATTCTTAGAAGAAAACCCTGCAGAACTGGCAGAGACATCTATTCAGGATTTTGCAAATGAGCACCCTGTAGTTGCTATGGAAATGTATGATGGCGAAGGCCTTGAAATCGGACGTTCACAGCTTATCGGCGGACGTAACTGCATCCTGGTTCACAAGCCGGATGAAGCACACCAGGGCAAGGGCGCAGACCAGCAGAACGTTTTCGTTGCAGAGGGCGTAGACCTGATAGTTGACCACACATTATTCAACACAGAAGACATGCCTGAAGGCTGGTACACACCTGAATGCATCACATCATCAGCAAGCTTCTTCAACGATGATACTCTTAACTATGTAGAATGGACATCCGGTCCGGCTATCCTTATCAGAAGCTGCTCTACATTGATCTATCTTGACGATGTAACATTCGAAAGCAACTGGGATGAAGTTGAACAGAAGGGACAGCCTGACACATTTATCATGGCTGTTATGAACAGCGACGGCAATGCAAACATCATTGCAGACGGCGATGTGGCTAACCCGATGGATATCACTATTGCTAATTCGGAAATCACAGGCGATGTTATCGATGCTGATTACCAGAGAGAAATGCTTCTCACACTTGACAATGCAACTCTTAATGGCAAGATCGACTGGTTCAACTGCGATATGTGGAATCAGGTTTGGGGAACAGAAGGCTTCTTAGGTTCAGGCAATTATGAATATAATGAATCTTATGAATCAGTTTGGGGTCCTGTTGTAACTCTTGTTAATGGCGCAGTTTGGAACGTAACCGAAGAAAGCTATATCAAGGATTACTCGGTTGACGAAACATCACAGATCATCGGTACTATAGAAGCATACGGTGATGGCTACAAGGTATACCCTGAAGGCGCAGAAGCAGGCGAAGCAGAGGGCGAAAGCGCTGAAGGCGAGTCTGAAGGCGGCGAAAGCGCTGAAGGCGAGTCAGAAGGCGAATCAGCAGAAGAAGCAGCTCCTGCAGGCGAAGTTAACGAAGACAGCTACAAGGCATTCCTTAAGGAAGCCTGCACACATATTTCAGCTATCGCTGACAATATCGAAGAGTTCTATGCAGCTATCGATGCAGGCAACTATGTAGACTTCCCGGCAGACATGTTATTCCAGGATACATTCTTTGGCTATGCACTTCCGACACTTGAGGAATACTTGGCAGCAGGCGGAAATGTAGAAATTCCGGATTATGATCCAAATCTTTCACAGGACGCTGAAGAATAGTTTTATGACAGCCCAATTGGGCTTTAAATCAGAAACAGCCCCCTCATGCCGAGGGGGCTGTTTTTGCGGGAGGTGTTTTCGTCAGCTGACGGCTCCCCGCTTTTACTTTTAATAAAAATTATTCGATAACGATCACAACGCCCTGATATGGTGTGTCAGCTTCGAAGTGGTCAAGTTCAACGCCTGTGCTGATGTCATATTCTTCGAGGTCGTTGCTCATAGCGCAGTCAACATAAATCTTCATTGTGCAGCCGTCTGCAGGCTGGATAACAGCGCTGTCTGCAAGAGTGAGGCTGTAGAGATTTGATGTTCCTGTTACATTCCAGGTGGAGTTTTCACCCATGGTCATGCGAACGCCCCAAAGTGTTTCGTAGGTTTCGTCATGGATAACAGACTGTTCATCTTCCTCGTCTCCGCCGATTGCTTCGATCTGGCTTCTCCAATAGCTGTTCCATCCTGCAAGGGTTGTGCCCACAACCTTGCCTGTGAGTTCTGCATCCTGGATGGTAATTTCCATCTTACGCATGTAGTCCTCGTGGAGGATGTCGCCTTCTGCGCTCATGTTCTGGATGAGAACGGAGTCGCCTGTGTATTCAGCGCCGTCTACAGGGTAGATGCCTGATGCCATTGAATCGTAGGTGTACATGGAGTGAACAAGTTCTCCTTTGCGGCTTACGAGTTCGCAGTTATCAAATACAACAGCGCCGTTGTGGCATGCGATATAAACAATCATGCCTGACTGGTATTCGCTTACCAGTGCATTCATTTCATCGCTGCCGGTGCTGCCTGAAGCTTCGGCAGGAGTATATGTGCTGCCGTCGCTCATAACAACGTCTTCAGGAAGAGTTGAGATGTAAGAGTTTTTAAGGATGGCTGTTGCTACGGAATCAGCGCCTGACATGTCAGCATGTATCTTTATAGGATAGTCATATGCTGCAAGGAATGAGCGGCCATCAGCTGTTGCGTTTGGAGTAAGAAGGTCTGCTTCTCCGTTGTATGGAGCAGTTGCGACCTCGTCTGCATTTTCAAGAGAATCCACGGTAAGGGTTGCAGTGCGGCATACTGTGATGCCTGTGCCGCCGCCGATTACACGGCTGCCGTATACAAATGCTGTGCAGCCTGCTGCGTCATAGATTGAATAGCCGCTGCCGGTGTTTTCGGAAAGAGAGTTAACCACGTACATTGTTGTGGATGTGTTGTCGTAGCTTAATGCGCCCCAGGAATCGGTGATGCCTTTTGAATTGAGGAACCATACGTCACCGCCCATAAGAAGCATTGCGCGTGTTGAATGGTTTACGATTGTGCTGTCCACGCAGATGATGTCGGAATACTGAGAAACGTTTTTATCACGAGTGGATGCCGGAATGTGAATGCTTGGGCGTCCTGTGAAGTTGGATTCCACGTAAACATTGTTGAGAAGAAGTGAATTTCCGTTGAATGCAATGCCGCAGCCTGCTGCTGTTTCTGTTGCTGATTCAGGGAGAACTTCGTCTTCTACGTAGTTCATCACGATAACAGAGTCGTACATTTCGCCATCAGGTGCTTCGTAGTTGTCTGCCGGTGAACCGAGCTGGAAGGTTGTTTCTTCGTCGGTTAAAGCGTTGATGATGAGGCCGGAGTTTCCGACTGTGTTTTCTTCATCCCAGTCAACGGTGTCGCACTCGATGTAAAGGCCGGAGATTTCCATCTGCTCGCCCGGGTTTACAGCTGTGATCTCGCTTGCCTTTTCAACCTGGTAGGAATCGGTGATGTTTTCGGACACGCTGTAGGCGCCGTCACCATATTCTACATAGATTGCTGCGCGGGAACCGAGAACGTCGATTGCCTTTGTGGAGTTGTCAGGCGGACGGCTTGTTGCATTTCCCCCCATTGATGTGTCAGGCATACCGCCGCCGCCAGGCTGCACGTTTGTGCCTGCTTCCATAGAAGAGCCGCCTTCTTCTTCGGCACTTTCCGCTGCAGATTCGCCTTCGGATTCACCGGCCATTGCGGTGAAAGCAAGAACGAGCGTGAGAGCAAGTGCAAGAAGAATTGCCAGTAATTTTCTTGTCTTCATTTTAAATACCTCCTGTTTAAATAATTTTTGAAAGGTTTATGGATGCTTTTGGCAAGGATAAATCTTTGTGGGGATTTTAGCAAATAAAGTCTGGTAATACAAGGACAGGCTCCGGGGAATTGGCTGATAAAAAGCGACTAAAAAGGCTTGAAATAGAAAGGATGAATTGGTATAATCCACAAGTTTTGAAAATCTATAAGGAGGAAAACAAAAATGGCACAAGGAAAAACATTTTTAAAGGTAACAGGTATTCTGATGATCATCGGTGGCGCAATCAGCACTATTGTTGCACTGATCGCTATTTTCGGTTCTGCAGTAATAAATGAAGTCGGAGCAGAACTTGGGGAAGCTGAAGCAGAAATCGTGTCAGAACTTGGATCTAATGTTGCTACAGCTATTGGCTCAGTTTTAATGACTGCATCAATCATCTGGCTTGTAAGCGCAGTTCTCGAGCTTGTTGCTGGCATCATCGGATGCGCAAACGCAAACAAGCCTGAAAAGGCCGTATTATGCATGGTATTCGGTATCATCGTTGCAGTTATTGCAATCGTATCTATCGTTATGTCAATAATAAACGGCGCTGGCATTGTAGATGTTATCGTTTCGATTATCTGCTCACTCGTTATTCCTGTACTGTACATTATCGGTGCAATCAAGAATAAGGAATCTGTAAAATAATTTCAAAAAGAGATTGTTTCCGGTTTAAGGCCGGAAGGAAAGAACGCCGGCGAAGGAAACCTTCGGCCGGCGTTTCTGGTACATCAGCAAAAAATTGGAGATAAGCTATGGCATTTGCAAAGGCGAAGAAGGCACCGGTGGATATGCTTAACGGGAGCCTTTGGAATAAGATAATATTGTTTGCGCTGCCTCTGGCGGCCACAAGCATTCTGCAGCAGTTGTTCAACTCGGCGGATGTGGCCGTGGTCGGGCAGTTTTCGGGCAGCATAGCGCTGGCAGCAGTGGGCGTGAATGCCCCAATCATAAATGTGCTTGTGAATTTGTTCGTGGGCGTGAGCGTGGGATCTAACGTGCTTATCTCACGGCTTTTGGGCGCAGGAGAAAAAAACGCCGTGGAAAAGGCCGTGCACACGTCGGTTTTTATTTCCATTATATTTGGCTTTTTTGTGGGCGCCCTGGGTTTTTTCCTGGCAAGGCCGTTTCTGGTTCTTCTGAACACACAGTCGGATATAATTGATCTGGCGACGCTGTACCTGAAAATTTACTTTTCGGGCATGCCGTTCATCATGCTTTATAATTTTGAAAACGCAATTTTCAGGAGCAAAGGCGACACCCGCACGCCTCTTTTGATCCTGGTGCTTTCGGGCCTTATAAATGTGGGGCTTAACATTTTCTTTGTGGCTGTCTGCTCAATGTCGGTGGACGGGGTGGCCCTGGCAACGGTTATTGCCAATGCCTTCAGCGCGGTTACTCTTATTATCATTTTGATGAAGAGCGATGATTTTACAAAGGTGGAGATCAAAAAGCTCAGGATAGATGGCATCACCCTGAAGCAGATTGTGTCCATAGGCATTCCGGCAGGGCTTCAGAGTATGGTCTTTTCCATATCAAATCTGTTTATGACCTCGGCCATGAACAGCCTCGGCAGCATGGTGGTGGCGGCAAACACGGCGGCATTTTATTATGATATTTACTGTTTTTATGTGGTGGACGCTTTTTCGCAGGCGGCGGTCAGCTTTATCGGGCAGAATTATGGCGCAGGGCAGATAGAAAGGTGCCATAAAATAACAAAAATATCCATTGGCCTGGGCGCTGTTGCCGGGGCAATAGTGTCGGCTGTTTTCATTATTTTTCCGAGGTTTTTCTTAGGGCTTTACACGCAGGATTCAGAGGTCATAGAGCTTGCTATGATAAGGATGCTGGTGATTGTTTCCACGGTGTTTGTGAACATAGGCTACAGCACTCTGTCGGGCGCTTTAAGGGTTTACGGCCATTCGCTGGTTCCTTCTATAATAACGATTTTCAGCGTGTGTGGAGTGAGGATTGCCTGGCTGTATACATTCTTTGCGGCGGACAGAAGGTACTTCACGCTGTGCCTGGCATGGCCTGCCAGCTGGCTGGCCTGCAACGCGGCGATAGTTGTGGCATATGTGATTTATATGAAGAAGGATGGCAGGAAAGCCAGCTGTTTAGAGGGCGATTCTTAAAGTAAAGTTTAAAAAATCGTCGGAGTGTTTTTTAATGAATAAATTAAACTGAGTAAAGCTTAATTTAAAACGAGTATTATCAAAACTAAAACGAGTTGAATTTGATTTAAAAAGAGTTTATATTAAAACAAAATACTTTGTTTTCGAACATGGAATGTAAATAAAAAAACAAGTGTTTTTTGCGCTTTTATAATATAAACGAGGAAAATTGAAAATGAGGTTTACAGACAGCAAAAAAGAAGAGATAAGGCATTATATATTGGAAAAAATAGGCAGCGGCGAACAGCATGTGATACAGGCCGCCGCCGAAAATTATGATATAAACCAGAACACAGTCCACGCATACATAAACGAGCTTATGGCAGAGGGAATTATAGAGCGCGAGGGCAGGGGCGTTTACAGGCTGACAACCAGCGAAAAGAAATATAAATTTAAAAAAGACGAACCGGCCTTTGAACACGACATGTATGTATACACACATTATTTGCTGCCATGTATAGAAGGGCTTGAAAAAAACGTGTGTGACTGCTGGTCGTATACGCTTGGGGAAATGACTAATAATATTATGGACCATTCAGAAGCAGATGCATTTGAAATGCATGTGATTCAGGATTACATGAAAACAAAGGTTTTGCTGATTGACAACGGAGTGGGCATATTTAATAAAATACGGGATTATTTTGGTTATGAAACCCTGGATGACGCCATCTGCGAATTGTTTAAGGGAAAGCTTACAACAGACAGCAAAAATCATTCGGGCGAAGGCATCTTTTTTTCTTCCAGACTGATGGATTCTTTTTATGTGCTGTCGGGAAAGAAAGTTTTTGCAGGCAATAAATACAGGGATGATATAGTTACAGAGCTGGCGGATTCGGATTTTAAGGGAACCTGTGTTTTTATGGAGCTTTCTAATTTTTCCAGAAAAAAACCAAAGGATATTTTTGACAGTTATACGGACGAAGACTATTGCTTTACCAAAACAAGCATACCTGTGAGGTATATGTTTGATGATAATCCGGTTTCCAGGTCGCAGGCAAAAAGGCTGGTTTACAGGCTCGAAAAATTTGCGGAAGTGACGCTCGATTTTGACGAAGTGGAATGGATGGGACAGGGCTTTGCGCATCAGCTGTTTGCGGTGTTTGCGGAAGAACATCCGGAGGTAAAACTGGTTCCTGCGAATATGAATGCCGATGTGAGTAAGATGTATGCGCATGTGGTGAAAAAATTTAATTAATTGCATGTTTGGAAGGGACAGAAAGAAGATTATGTGGTATGGTTAAACATAATCTTTTTTTGATGAAAATTGTTGAGGGCTTTGACGAAATAGAAATTAGGAGATTGATATATGAAGGCAGTTGTATCTGTAATCGGAAGTGACACAGTGGGGATTCTGGCGAAGGTTTCTGGCGCATGCGCTGAAAAAAACGCGAACGTGAGCGAGGTTACGCAGTCGGTGCTGGATGGATATTTTTGCATGGTCATGGTTATTGATGTGGATAAGATGACCTGCGAGATTTCTGAGATGGAGCAGCACATAAAAGAGGCGGTGCCGGATATGGTGGTGCACGTTATGCACGAGGACATTTTCAATTCCATGCACAGGATTTGAGGCATTGTTTTTTACGAGGAGATTTATACATGCTAAATATGACAGATATCATGGAAACGATTTCCATGATTCAGGAAGAAAATCTGGACATCCGCACGACAACAATGGGAATTTCCCTTTTGGATTGTGGTGATACTGATATAGACAGAGCCTGCGAAAAAATTTACGAAAAAATCTGCCGCAGGGCGGAAAAGCTCGTGAGCACAGGCGTGGCAATAGAAAAGAAATACGGCATTCCTATTGTGAACAAAAGGATATCGGTGACGCCGGTGGCGCTGCTTGAAGGGATATCGGGCGGCGACCCGGTGAAGTATGCTAAGGTTTTAGACCGCGCGGCAAAGGAAGTGGGCGTCAATTTTATAGGCGGCTTCAGCGCTCTGGTGCAGAAGGGCTTTTCGGCCGGAGACAAAGAGCTTATCGAGGCGATACCTATGGCCCTTTCCGAAACAGAGCTGGTGTGCTCTTCGGTTAACGTGGGTTCTACCAGGGCAGGCATAAACATGGACGCAGTTTCTTTGATGGGAAGCGCGGTCCTTAAGGCAGCAGAATTCACAAAAGACAAAAACTGCATCGGCGCGGCAAAGCTGGTGGTGTTTTGCAACGCGGTGGAGGACAACCCGTTTATGGCGGGGGCTTTTCATGGCGTGGGCGAGGCCGACTGCGTGATAAATGTGGGCGTGTCAGGCCCGGGCGTTGTGCGGGCTGCGCTTAAAAAGCTTCCAAAAGACGCGCCTCTTCACGAGGTGGCAGAGCTTATAAAAAAGACGGCCTTCAAGATAACCCGCATGGGCCAGCTTGTGGGGCAGGAAGCGTCAAAGATGCTTGGAGTTCCGTTTGGCATAGTGGACCTTTCCCTGGCGCCAACCCCTGCAGTGGGCGATTCGGTCGCATACATACTGGAAGAAATAGGCCTGGAGCAGTGCGGCACGCATGGCACCACGGCGGCTCTGGCCATGCTTAATGATGCCGTGAAAAAGGGCGGCGTGATGGCGTCATCTGCGGTGGGCGGATTGTCGGGCGCGTTCATTCCGGTGTCTGAGGATGCAGGAATGATAGCGGCAGCAAAGTCGGGCTGTCTTGGCATAGAAAAGCTGGAGGCCATGACGGCAGTCTGCTCGGTGGGGCTGGATATGATTGTGATCCCGGGCGATACCACAGCGGAAACCATTGCAGCCATCATCGCGGACGAGGCGGCCATAGGAATGATCAATTCCAAAACCACGGCGGTGCGCGTTATCCCGGCCATAGGCAGAAGCGAAGGCGAGCTGGATTTCGGCGGCCTTTTGGGAAGCGGCCCTATAATGAAGCTAAATAAAAAATCGGCTGATATTATGATTCACAGGGGCGGCAAAATTCCGGCACCGATACAAAGCCTGAAAAACTGATAAAAATCAATTTTAAGTAATTAAGCTATAAGGGCATCAGAAATTACAATGGAAAAAGAAATAGAATTAATTGATATACATAAAAAGAAAGTGACCCGGAAGGACAGCCAGGGAATTGTGCATGTGATATTTTTCCCGCTGATGATTGTTTATTGCGAGGTCATGCTAAGGCTGTTCACCAAAACAGACCTGCTTACGAATATTTTATATCCGGTGCTTTTCGGCCTGTCGGCAGGCATGCTTATAAGCATTATAACGATGCTTTTCAGCGGTCGGGTAAACCACATTATTTCCAAGGTCTTCGTGCTGATTATCGCATTTTTCTACGCGCTTGAATGCGTAGTCAAAAACAGTTTCCGCGTGTATATGGATGTGCCTGCCATGGCCAACGGTACTAAGGGCGTGGTGACGACATATTTTTCGGATATGCTGAAGGCTGTCTTAGGGAATATCTGGTTTCTGGTGGTGCTTTTAGTGCCGGTGCTTTTCTACTTTATTTTAGGGAAAAAGCTTATTTATCCGGCGCGGGGAAAGCTTGGCGCTGTGATTGTTAGTGTAGTTTTGTGCGCAGCGTTTTTTGTTTCGGGACATCTCCTCGCGCTGAATGGCAGCGTTTCGCATCTCTACACGGACCAGTTTAATTTTTCGTCATCGGTGGATGCTTTCGGCCTCATTACGGGCTTTCGCCTGGATATAACAAACCAGGGGAGCACCGGCTTTGTAACGGAGGAAATCGCATCAGCACCGGAAGATGAAGAGGAAACCGGTGCAGAAGAGGAAAAGCCGGTTGAATATAATGTGCTTGATATTGATTTTGCGGCGCTTTCAGAAAAGGACGACGGAAAATATGCCGATATTGATTCTTATGTTTCATCGCTTTCGCCATCAGTAAAGAATGATTACACCGGGCTTTTTGAGGGGAAAAATCTTATACTTATCTGCGCAGAATCTTTTTCGGATTGCGTTATAAACGAGGAGCTTACGCCTACTTTATACAGGCTTATGCATAACGGCTTCTATTTTTCGGATTATTACCAGCCTACCTGGGGCGGCAGCACCATCACGGGCGAGTTTTCGTTTTTGACCGGGCTTGTGCAGACGGGCCACGACGATACGAATGTTGTGACGAAGGGCGTGAATCTTTCGCCTACTATGGGAAATCAGCTTAAAGGCCTGGGGTATTTCAGCCTGTGCTTCCATGATGGGTCTTATGATTTTTATCAGCGAAATGAAACCCAGACAAATTTTGGATATGATGAGTTTATAGCCTTTGGAAGCGGGCTGGAAAATTATGCGCTGGATATGACAGACACAGAGATGTTTCGCACGACGGTGGATATGTTTGTGGGGCATCAGCCATTCAGCGTTTATTACCTGACGGTAAGCGGCCACTGCACCTACGAGGAAACCAGCGATTTTGTTTATAAGTATTATGAGCAGGTGAACAGTGTGGTTGGGGATAAATATTCAGAGAAGGTGAAATATTATCTCTGCTACCAGATGGATTTCGAGGCAGGGCTTACGGATCTGATAAACCAGCTTGATGAGGCCGGCGTTCTGGACGACACTGTTATCTGCATCACGGGAGATCATTACCCATACGGCCTTGCAGTCGATGCTTTTGGAAATACAGAGGATTATGTGGCTGACCTTTATGGCTATTCGTATGAATACCAGTGGGAGCAGGACCATAACGCTTTGCTTATATGGTCGGGATGCCTGGAAAATGACGAGAAGGATATGGCCTGCGAAATTGACACGCCGGTTTACAGCATAGATATCCTGCCGACTTTGTCCAATCTTTTCGGGCTGGAGTATGATTCGAGGCTGCTTCCGGGGCGTGATGTATTTTCGGACACGGCTGCCCTGGTTGTGTGGAACACCTACAGCTGGATGACGGAATACGCGACATATGATGCGGCTACGGGTATGTATGAATTAAAAGACGGCATGACGGAAGATGAATTTGAGACTTTGATGGGCGTTGATTTTGAAAGCTACTGCAAAGGGATTTCGGCCCAGGTTTCAAACAAAATCACGTATTCGAACAGCGCTCTGTTTGATAATTATTTTGAGCACGTGTTCGGAAGCGATGAGCGGGACTGAGGGTGGATAAATTCATAAAAGGATATAGAAAATTATGGTAAAGGTATATTTGCTTAACAGAAATGAGCTGGGAAAAATAAATTACAAAGAGGAAGAGCTGAGCGCTGAAAGGCGGGCGGGCATAGAGCGGTTCAAACGCGAAGAAGACAAAGAGCTTTCGGCCTGCGCAGAGCTGCTTTTGGTTTATGCCTTAAGAAAGGAAGGGCTTTCGGCGCCTCTGCCGCTTGACATAAAAAAAGCCGAAAATGGAAAGCCTTATATCGAAGGCGGCCTTCAGTTTAACCTTTCACATGCGGGCGATTATGCGGCGTGCGCGGTTTCGGAAGAACCTGTGGGAATCGATATCGAGTACATAAAGGTGAAGGACCTTGTGAGCCCGGACAGGATTCTGCACCCGGAAGAGGCGCAGGTGCTGGGGTTTGTATCAAATCCTAATGAAAAGAAAAAATATTTTTTTGAGTGCTGGACGATGAAGGAAAGCTACCTCAAAAACTTAGGGGTAGGGCTCTCTGTGCGGCCGGGCGAATTTTTGGTGAAAGAAGACAGGCTCCGGATAGGCGATACAGAGATACAGACGCCGCGAGATATGAAGCATATCATTTTTGAAAACTGGGACAAAAAATTTGAACCGAGCAAGAACTTAAAGCTTCTTGAAAAGAGATATGTGCATTGCTTCGAGCCGGGCGAGATAAGGGGCACGGACTGGAAGTTCGACGCATCCTACAGGGCGTCGGTGGCGACAGATGTGACTGAACGAAAAATAGAAGCGCGGCTGGTTACCGCAGAGGATATAAATAATTACCGGTAGTTAACTGCCGGTAATTTTCATTGGCGAAGAAACAATCCCCCGGGGGATATCATAAGTTTAATTCTAAAATATATTTGCAGATAGGCTTGCCCTGGGCAGAGAAGCGGGCCTCGTACTCGGTCATGACATTGCCTTTGGAAAGGAGGGGGTCGCCACTAAGGTCGTAGGTTTTGGCAAGGAGATGCCAGGTTTCACGGCAGCAATTTCCCTGACATGAAAGGGCAGCCTTTTCATTTGCAATCGGAATTTCTTCCAGGGCAAAATCAAACAGTTCTTTGTTGTCGGTCTTGAATTCGATAAGGCCTTTATCTTTGAGGATTTTTTGGTAGCGGCCAAGAAAACGGCTGGAAGGCAGGCGCCTCTGGGCCTGGGAAGCCTTTGGCCACGGGTCGGAAAAATTAAGGTAAATTTTGTCCACTTCGCCTGGCGCGAAGATGTCTTCTATTATTTCGGCTTCGGTGCGCATGAAGCGGACGTTTGGAAGGTTTTCTTCGTCCTGCTTTTGAACAGCGCGCAGAAGCACGCTGGAAAATTTTTCGATGCCGACAAAATTTATGTCCGGGTTAAGACGGGCCTGCTCCATAATAAAGGCACCTTTTCCCATGCCTATCTCTATGTAAATGGGATTGGCGTTTCCGAAAACTTCATTCCAGCGGCCCTTTACAGAAGCCTCGGTTCTTTCATTAAATGAAGTCCTTTCGCCTCGTCCGTCACTTATTATATATTTGCTGGCAGCTATTTTTTCGCGGCTGCCTTTTATATTTCTCAATCGCATTTTATGCATCACCTCGTCTGGAAAAAGATCAATCGATATTGAGTAAGTTTTTTATCCTTTTCTATTTTTCACACTTAAAACAATTATTTTGTAAAATCAGGTGTGATGTAAATCTAATGATTGTATGCAAACACCTGAACCGATGATTTATACAAAAAGAAGCCGGGCAGTGATGTGTGATTGCTGCCCGATGACAGCCCTGTACAGAAATCATCATATCAGGGTGAATATTAATATAAATTAGTATTTTGTGCAATCGTTCGAAACAAATCAGCATTTTCATGATTTGCTTCGAACTTTTAGCTTTAGACAATGATTCCTTGAATTTTTGAAAATAACAAAGTTGGATAATTATGTGAATTTTATATAAAGAGCGGACAGCCCCTTTATTTTTCGAAATAGGTTTGCTAAAATTTCAAAATCTGGATGGGGATTTTATCCAGTATAAAAAGAGAGAAACAAAAAATTATCATTGTGCTTACGCTACTTTCTTAATAGGAGGAACCGATATATGCCAACTATAGATACAATTCAAAATGCTGTTTCAGAACTGGGGAAATTATATGGCGCTGAAAGAATATTTTTGTTTGGCTCTTATGCGAAAGGGTTAGCAAACGAAGATAGTGATATTGATCTAAGAATTGATAAAGGTAATATTCACGGATTTTTCAAATTGGCAGGTTTAAAGTTGGATCTTGAGGAGAGATTGAATAGGGATGTTGATCTGTTGCCGACTGACAGTCTGGATGAAAAATTTTTATCCAGAATAAAAAGAGAGGAGATTTTACTCTATGAAATTGAATGAAAGAGACAAAAATATTCTTGAACATATAGTGGAATATTGCAATGATATTGAGGCTGCTGTCAAAAGATTTGGAAAAGACTATGAGATTTTTTCAAATGATAAGGAGTTTAGAAATGCCTGTGCGTTATGTATCCTGCAGATTGGCGAGCTAGGTGGGAATTTAAGCTCGGAATTTAAAGACACATATAATCAAATGCCATGGAAGCAGATTAAAGCTATGCGAAACATGGTTGCTCATAGTTATGGAAGTATAAGTATCGAAATTACTTGGGAGACGATTCAGAGTGACATCCCGGAGCTAAAGCAATTTTGTGAAAATGTAATTTTCAAAAATATCTAATCTGAAGGACAGTAGCTGATTAAGAGTTTTACTTGTTATTTTGACAGAAAACAGGTAATAGCAAGAAATAAAAATGTCGGTGGTTTTTAAAATAAAAAAAATTATATTCTGCGTGGTGTTGGTGGCGTTTCTGGTGGGCGCAGTGGCGGTAGGAAGTACAGGCAGCACGGCAGCAGAAAATACGGATGGCGAGGCTGAAGGAAGCCTGGCCGGCGAACCGGAAACAGCGGCGGCGGACGGTGAGGCATGGCCTTCGGTGCCCGAGATAGAAGGCGAAGCGGTGGTTGTTATGGAAGCAATCACCCAGGTTATGCTATACGAAAAAAATGCGGACGAAAAAATGTATCCGGCCAGCACTACGAAAATACTCACGGCAATGATAGTGCTTGAGCGGTGCAGCCTGGATGAAATAGTCACATTTTCGGAAAACGCCTGCAACCAGGAGGATGGCGCAGTTACGATAGACTCTCAGCCCGGGGAAGAGATGACAGTGAAGGACTGCATGTACGCACTGCTTTTGCCATCGGCCAACGATGCGGCTTATGCCCTGGCCGAGCATGTGGCAGGAAGCGTGGAAGCTTTCGCCGAGCTTATGAACGAAAAAGCCAAAGAGATAGGCACGACTTCTTCTAATTTTGTAAACCCTTCCGGGCTTTTCCACAGAGACCACTATACCACGGCCAACGACCTGGCAAAGATTGCCCAGTATGCATTTCAGAATTCCACTTTCGTGGATATTATTTCGCACCCTACCTACACAATTGGGCCTACAAACAAAACAAAGGAATCCAGGGAGCTTACCAACACCCATGAGATGATAGTGCCCGGAAGCTCGGATTATAATGAATATGTTATCGGAGGCAAGACGGGCTATCTTTACGAATCGGGCCGCGTGCTTGTGACATATGCAAAGAAGAACGGGATAACGCTGCTTACTGTGATCATGGACGGCGCTTATTCGGGAATTTTTTCTGAGACACAAGAGCTTTTGGATTTTGGATGGTCCAATTTTACAATAAAAAATGTTTCCGAGTCGGAGTCCAGATTTTCTTATGCGGGGAAAAATGCCAGGGTGCAGATAGACCCTACCAGCCAGATTCTTTCCCTTAACGGGGTGGAGTTTAAGGACCTGGATTCAAAAATCACTTTTGCATACGACCTGGATGAAAATGAGTATGCCGAGGCAAAAAAGGCCGCGGGCATAGAGGAGGGGGATTCCCGCAGGCTTTATGCCACGATTGATTATTCTTATGCCGGGCATGACCTTGGAAGCTGCAATGTGTTCATAAATACAGAGATGGAAATTACGGACAGCCCGGTGGTGAATATTTATTACATAAGCCCTTGGTTTGTGGTCCTGGGCGTGGCGGTGATTATCGCCGTGGTGGTTATAATACTCAGAATCAGAAAAAAGAAAAAATCCGAACTGAGGTATCGGTATAGATATAGAAAGAGAAGGTGAGTGATTTTGCGGCAAGCAGCCTTAGGGGGCCGAATCACGGGAGGAAAAATAAAAGGAGACTATATATGGGGAATTTAAAAAATCTGACAAGCCCTATCAAGGTGGGCGCAAAGACATATGCACACAGGATGGTGGCGGCACCTATTTATTGCGGAACTTTCATAAATATTCCAGAGATGTGCGATGTGCTTGACCGCGGCATAAAAACAAGGGCCAAAGGAAAGGCGGCAGCGGTTACAATAGGCGAGACGCCGGTGGATTTTGAGGGGGCATCAAGAGAGCCTTTTCCACCGATTGATTATTATAATTTCGACGACCCGTCGATGCCTAAGTTTAAGGAGCTGATAGGTTATATAAAAAGCCAGGGTTCGGTTGCTTTGATAGAGCTTTCGCACTGCGGCGAATCCGTCGAAAAAATTCCGGGCGTGGAGTTTGGCATTGGCCCTATGGGTTACACACGGCCTGATGGCATGGTTGTGTATGCCATGGATGAAGAAAGAATGCAGCGTGTGACGGAGCATTTCATCCAGGCAGCGAAGTGGATGAAGGAAGCCGGCGTTGACGGCGTGATGATCCATGCGGGGCACGGCTGGCTCCTGCACCAGTTTTTGTCGCCGCGCACAAATAAAAGGACTGATGAATATGGCGGAAGCCTTGAAAACAGGGCGCGTTTTCCGCTTATGCTGATAAAGGCCGTGCGCGATGCCATGGGGCCTGACTTTATCATCGAAATCCGCGTGAGCGGTGAGGAGTGCATGGGCGAGGAAGGCATGCATGTGGATGAGACGGCGGCTTTTGTGAAAATGGCAGAGCCATATATTGACATAGTAAATGTTTCGGTGGGCACGTACAGAAACCCTATTTTATCCGGCGAGTTTTCTTCGATGTTCCAGGCAAAGGCTCTGAACATGAGCGAGTCGGAGGTGATTAAGAAGCAGGTGAATATTCCTGTGTCGGTGGTGGGCGGAATCACTGACCCGGAAATTGCAGAAATGATGATAGCAGAAGGAAAGTGCGACATTGTGGCGCTTGGGCGGCCTCTTACGGCAGACCCGGATTATCCTAAAAAGGTTCTCGAGGGGCGGGAAGACGATATCGCCAGATGCATCCGCTGCTTCAGATGCTTCCAGGGCCCTCTGGAAGGGACAGACCTTACGATAGAGAAAATGTTTGGCTGCACGGTGAACCCGTCTGCCTTCTGTATGGATAAAGAGCTTTTGGAAAGCAGGCCTTTGGCAGTGAAAAATGTTCTGGTGGTGGGAGGCGGCATAGCCGGCCTTACTGCGGCAGTCACCGCTAAGGAGCGGGGCCACAAGGTGACTCTGGTTGAAAAATCAGACCGCCTGGGTGGAGTGCTTTTCTTTACGGATACGGATTATTACAAGCAGGGGCTTAAGGCGTTCCGTGACCTTATGATAAAGAGGGCGATGGAAAGCGGTATTGACATAAGGCTTAACACGGAGTGCACAAAGGAAATCGTGGATGATATTGCGCCGGATCACATTATAATTGCAGTGGGCGCTTCAAGCGTGGCAGCAGATATAAAGGGTATCGAGTATGCGGTGCAGGCTTTGGATGTTTACCGAGGGGCGCCGATTGGAAATAAGGTTATCATGCTGGGAAGCGGCCTGGTGGGGTGCGAAACGGCGATAGACCTGGCCTTTAAGGGAAAAGATGTGACGGTGGTTTCAAGAAGCGGCCGCCTTGCAAACGGCGGGTACCCTATGCATAAGCTTGCGCTTCTGAATGAAATGGAAGGCATGGTTAAGGTCGTAAAGGGCCTTTCCTGCCAGGAAATAAAAGTTGAGGCTTCAGCCGGCGAAAATGCCGGAGCAGATAAGCTTTCGAGCGCAGGTCCTGAAAAGACGGTTGTGTTTAAAGATGAAAATGGCGCCATTGTGGAGATGACTGCAGACACAGTGATCCATGCGTTTGGCATGAAGGCAAACGAAGATATTGTGGAAGAGATAAAGGCGTGGGCAAATGTCCCTTGCGATGTGGTGGGCGACTGCAAATGCGCGGCAAAGGTTTATGATGCCGGGCGTGATGCGTATCTTGCCGCAATGAAGCTGTGATCAGGAGAAACGAGGGCAAGGTAAATCACTGTTTTAAGGAGAATTTTTATGAAACGAATCACCGGGATTGTATCTGTAATTTTCATGATTTTTTCGTTGTTTCCGGCTTTTGGAGGCGGCGGGTTAGCTGAGGTTGCTGCCGAAACATTAGATACACAGGCTGTTACTTTGGAATATATTGCCGAGATCAACGGCATCGACGAGTCAGAGCTTAATATCTGCCGGAACGACAACGGAGATATAACATTTATAGGAAATAAATTCACCGAGCTTACAATACACTCTCAGGATGACGAAAACTGGGATTCTGTCATAAACAGCATCGCAGGGCTTATCGGAGGCGAAGAGGCAGATGAGTATATGATCGTAAAGGAAACTAAAAGCGCTGTTTCCGGGGCGACATACTATACGATTTCCGCGACCGAAAAAATAACTATTGATGGTATTGAAGCGTATTCAGGCGCCACGAACCGCCAGTTTACAATTGGATTTGACGAGGATGGCAGCGCTCTTTCAGTAAGCAGCGCATTGTACGAAGAACCGGTCAGCTATGCAGGTGAAGAAATAACAAAGGCCGAGGCAGCAGAATTTATAAATTCGGAAATAATTTCGCAGAATCCGGGCATGGAGCTGCTCGAAGACACGTTTTCGCTTATTTACTGGAAATCAGAATCGCTTATAAGCATGTATGGAGGGTGCTGCGTTCCGTGCTGGGGAGTGTATGCAGACCAAAGTGCCATCTCGGACACACCGTATAAATTCATTCTTGTTCCTGCCATAAGGTCTTCTTTCTATGAGTCCTATGGTATGGATTCCCTTATTGAGATGTTCACGGCGGATATGGAAGAACCTGATTATGCAGAGCGCTACAATCAGGGTCCCGGCACATATGCTTCCGCATGGTTTTTTGATGATTTTGAAGACGCAGGCGAATATACTTATGTTCTGGACATGTCCACCCTTAAGGCTACAACCAACGACGAATATTACCCGTATTTTGGAGAAGAAACCTTAGAAGTGACTGTCCCTGTTATGCGAAACAAATCCAATGGAAAATATTATCTCGGAGACGTAAACCGACGGATTGCGGTGACAAATTTTGCCGATTACAACAACAATACGGCTCCTTCAAATCTGCCTTGCACAGACGACCCAGGTGATGTAAACAGCTGGAATTTTGAAACGCAGACGGATCCTGAAACAGGCGCGGAATATTTTTTCGACCCGGGATTTGTTATATCTGCTTATGCAACTCTTGTGAATACATATGACGTTTATAACAGCCTGTACGGTTTCGAGGGAGTAAATCTTTACGGCATGCCTATCTGTCTTTGCGTTTACTACTATAGTGGCGACACCTATCCGGAGGATATAAACGGTTTTGACATCAATGCCCAGTGTGCCAAAGAGGAACTGGAATGGGAAATATTCAGAGTAAGCCCGACCTTCTGCGAATACCTAGAACCTGATGTAATGGCGCATGAATATGCCCATGGCATAAACGGAGATATAGCATCCTGCGACTACAAAAATGAAACCGGCGCTGTTATTGAAGCGTATGGCGATATTATTGGAAAGCTCTCAACCATGCTTTACTATGGTGATGAGGCAGACGCATGGGTTCTCTCCGGGAAATATTCTCCTGCTATGAGATCTATGTCCGATCCATTATCCTTTAGCCAGCCAAAGCTGTACAATGGGGTAAATTATATTCCGGCTATACCGGATGTTCTTGCGGACATGGGCGTTGCCGATACCGGCGGTGTGCATACGAACAATTCCGTTCCTGCCTATTTATGCTATATGATGGCAGCTTCGGGGGACGGAGCCGACCTTACGCTGAAAGAAGACCTTGATATATGGCTTGAGGCTCTGTACTCAATCAAAACTTCTACCGGATTTAATGAGCTTGGCCATTATCTTATCTCAGCAGCCAAAATACTTGGACTTTCTGAAGAAAAACAGGACCATGTTTATGATATTTTGAATCAATACGGCTTTTTGGAAGATGATTCTGAAATAAATAAGCTTATTTCTGCGGAGGACAGCAAGGAATATTTATTTACGATTGATGACAGCTCGTGCCAGTTATTCAAATACGAGGCAGCGATTTATATAGGCGAAACATTATGGAATGTAGGCGCTACAGCAAACGGTGTTCTTAATGTTAAAGTATCGCCTGAACTTTCCGGTGATGTTATGTTCCAGATTTATGCAATGGGCGACGGCATGGCCGAGGAACAGCTCTGTCTTCCGGTCGAAGAAGCCGAGGGCAACGAATATACGCTTATAATAAAGGAAAAATCAATTTCGGCCGGAGATAAGATTCCGTATGACGAAGGAGATATACCTACTGTTGATGGAGTTGATAAGGATACTGTTGTGAATGACCCGGGAGTATTTTTTATCACCGTGGACAATGAAAGCCAAAGTGCAGGAGAGCAGATTCTTTACATAATATATGCGGAGTAAAGCCTTTATTTATGGGTTTAAAACAATAATTTCAACAATGAAAAATCCCGGGAAGCCATGGGCTCTCGGGATTTCTTGAGTGCACCTTCAGGGGCTCGAACCCTGGACACCCTGATTAAGAGTCAGGTGCTCTACCAACTGAGCTAAAGGTGCATGCCGCTTTGCGACGCAAGAGGCATTATATGATATATGCAGATAAAAATCAATTGTTTTTTAAAAAAAAATGAAAAGTTTTTCGGGCCGCCGGATTTCGTAATCGAAATCCTGTCCCCGTCTACCCGCAAAAAAGACTTAACATTAAAACTGGCCAAATATTCAAATGCCGGCGTCAGGGAGCTTTGGTATGTGGACCCTAAATATCGCAGGGTGACGGTTTATGACTTGTTGGATGATATAATGATGATTTTTTATACCTTCGATGATAAAGTTCCGGTTCACATCTGGAACGATGAATTTGCTGTGGATTTTAAGCCGGTATATGAATATGTAAAGGATTATATGGATGATTGAAAAAGTAAAAAATCCGCATTGACAGCGGTATTCAACTTAAAATAGAATATGACCACCCGTACAGCTTGCTTGTAATCCAAACAAAAGCGGAACTGTACTTAATTTAAGGAGAAAAATAATATGGTTAATTTTGTAAATGATTATTCAGAGGGCTGTGTGCCGGAGATTCTTGAAGCGCTGGCAGAGCAGAATTATGTGAAAAACACGGGTTATGGCTGTGATCCTATCTGTGAGGCAGCCGCTAAAAAAATAAAAAAGGCCTGCAAGGCAAAAGAGGCTGACGTGTATTTTCTTACCGGAGGCACCCAGACGAACATGATTGTTATCGATACAATGACTGAAAGGTTTGATGGCGTGGTGGCAGCAGATACAGGCCATGTGAACACCCACGAGGCAGGTGCGATTGAACACTCCGGCCACAAGGTTCTTACGCTGCCTAACCATAACGGAAAAATCCGCGCAGCCGACCTGAAAGGCTATATAGAGGATTATTATGCCGATGACAATTTCGAACATATGGTGCGTCCGGGCATTGTTTACATTTCGCATCCGACAGAGGTGGGAACCCTCTACACCAAAGAAGAGCTGAAAGAAATCCACAGCGTTTGCAAGTCATACAATATTCCGCTTTTCCTTGACGGCGCCCGCCTGGCCTATGGCATCACAGCCAAGGGAACGGATGTCACGTTGGCAGACATTGCAAAATATACGGACGTGTTTTATGTGGGCGGCACTAAGTGCGGCGCACTTTATGGCGAAGCAGTTGTGTGGCCGAGGGGCGGCATGCCGTTCAGGTTCGACACTCTTGTGAAGCAGAAGGGTGCGATGGTTGCGAAGGGCTGGCTGATAGGTCTTCAGTTTGATGCATTGTTCAGCGAAGTAAAAGAAGGTGGCAGCAAAATTTCTGTTTACGAAAGGGGCGGTATTCACGCCAATTTGCTTGCCGATAAAATAAAAAAGGCTCTCAAGAAAAAAGGCTATAAATTCTTCGTGCAGTCTCCTACGAACCAGATTTTTGTCCTTGCGGACAAAGAAAAAATGGCAGAGCTTTCAAAAGAAGCAGAGTACAGCTTCTTTGCAAAATACAATGACAAATATTCCATCATCCGCTTCGTGACAAGCTGGGCCAGCACCGAAGAGGATGTGGACAGGCTTGTGGAAGTGTTGTGAGAGATCAATCAGTAAGTCTGGTCGTGAACCCGCACGAGGCGGCAATTGAAATTCAGCAAAAGTGGAGGGTCGAGAATTGCGGCAATTGAAATTCAGGACAGCTTTGTGCTAATTAATGATCTGCAATTATTAAGAAATTATTAAATTTTTATAAAAAATTTATAGCTTTCTTTTGGGATTCGTGCAATAATATGTAGTCGGAGTAGTTGCGCCTTTTGAAAAAGGGCGGAACTGGTTTTTGACGTATGAAAAATAGTTGTGTCAGTTTTAAGTGGAACTGGTGAAAACCTAAGCCTCCCTTTGCACAAGGGGGCCATGGGGTTGAGAAAGTCCTAAGCCTCCCTTGTGTAAAGGGAGGTGGCCGCTTGGAGCGGTCCGGAGGGATTGTTACGATAAAGGTATGCAGTCAGTACTGGGAACAAAGGTTATGGAAGAGGTAACGAAATGAAGGGATTTAAGGTATACAAAACAATACAGCTGATTTTGTGTATGGCGGTGGCGGCTGCCGGAGTCTATTTTGCTATGACGGATTCGGAGCTTTCGCATTTGATTGCCAATAACAGGAGCGTGATGATAATGACTATGGCGCTTTGGGTGCTTCTGGTTATTGCGTTCTTCTTTATTGTGCTGGACTATGGTTCATTTGCAAAAATAGCAAAAAACATAAGAGAGCTGGATTATTCTGTTCATGCAGACCCGACAACCGGTCTTGCCAACCGCTACAGCTGCGACATGATCATCGAGAAATATCTGGACAAGCAGCTGCCTAAGAATATCGGCTGTATTATGTTTGACATCATAAATATTCAGGACATCAACAGGAAGTTCGGGCACATTGTCGGAAACACTGTTATCAAGGATTTTTCAAATATCCTGCTGGCTGCGTCGGAAGGTGTGTGCTTTGTGGGCCGTAATGGCGGAAATAAGTTTATGGCAATTTTTGAATCATATTCCAACGACAGCATAAATTCATTTTTGGCAGATGTGGAAAAAAAGGTTATAGAGCATAACGCTGCGCCGGGCGCATACCCGATTGAATACAAGAAAGGCGTGGCTCTGGCAGGTGAAAGCACGGCAAATATGATTACCGAGCTTATCGCCGAGGCAAACAAAAAGATTTACGACGAGAAACCGTCGGCGT